>Ga0172378_10000764_pt1 | contig 28895 bp, 18 predicted proteins | sample GrowelOW332metaG_FD_119755 | JGI IMG/M metagenome (GOLD analysis project Ga0172378, IMG submission 119755) | Groundwater microbial communities from an aquifer near a municipal landfill in Southern Ontario, Canada - Pumphouse #3_1 metaG | ecosystem: Environmental > Aquatic > Deep subsurface >...
ATGAGAATTATCAAAATATAGCTATTCACGGATATGGGTCAGAGCCTATTCCTACCGCACTACCAAAGTTGAAGACGCTGTATCCGGATAAGAACATTTACATGACGGAAATAACCGAATACGAACATGACTCTACTTTCTCAAACGATATCATGTATGCCGCAAATAACACATGCATCGTTCCTTACAATCTTGGGTTATCTGGGACTGTTTATTGGAATTTAGTACTAGATAGTCAAGGTGAGCCAAATCTCGGACAATATTCTACTTGTTATGGGATTGTTAATATGGATTTTGAAGATGATGGAAGTATTTCCTACTCTAGAAATTCTGCATACTACGCTTTATCGCATGTATCTAAAGGATTGAACATATCTGATGACAACACTGTAAGCGCTTTAAGAATCACTACCAACAATGATTACTTACAGGGTGCTGCATTTAGAAATCAAAGTGATTTGTATGAACTTTCTTTGGTGAATACTAGCGATAATAAAATTGGCTTTGAAGTTGATTTTGAAGATTATTCTTTCAGTTATCAAATTGAGGGAAATACGTTAATTACTTTCACATTTTAAGGAGAAAAACAAAATGAAAAAAATTAAAACATTCTTTCCGTTATTAGTACTATCTTTCGCACTTACCTCATGTGGTAATACTACAACTTCGCTGAGCGAAAATTCTTCGATTATAGAGAATTCGATATCTGATACGACCTCGGAGGATGATACATCAGAAATCACATCGGAAGAGGTTACATCTGAGGAAATAACATCAATTGAAGAGACTAGTGAAATTTCTTCTTCATCCGAAATAGTTGAAGTGGATACTTTTGATGTTATAGATGCCAGCTTAGAAGCTGAGGATGGTAGAGCATATTTTAACATTAGCGGTCATTACAACATTGAATTAACAGTAAATAATCCAAAAATTTATGTGAGAAATGGTGATGATGGAGAATCATCATTTTCAGCATCTATTACTTGTGATTCGACAACTGGTACCTACAGTGCTAGAGTCGATCTTACAGATATGACAAACTCATCTTGGCACGATATAAAAATATTCTTAGATGAAGATGCTGAAGCGACAGGTGAAGTAAAAAAATCAACGTTACCCGAAGGCATCTATGACCAAACGGTTACAATTGATTATCCCGGCATCGACAATATGACTAAAACATTTGGTTTTGCCGAATGGGATGACAATTTAAAAATATACGTTGAAAGTAAAGATCTACTCGAGACCAGTTTCGAAGACATGAAACTAGTGGTTGAAGATGAAAAAGTATTTTTCCAATTGAGCGGAATAAATTCACATGAGAATGGAAAGTTGCTTTTGATAGATGGTGATACCACATATGAATATTTAGATACAGATTCTGTATTTGTGTACGATGAAGAATATAATTTTGTCGTAACTATCGATGTCACTGACATTCTCAAGGACGGTGGGAAATTTGACATTAAATTTGCCTACACTGATTCTGCTGGAAGTGATCAACAAATAGAAGCTACGAATAGAACTTTCGTTGAAGAGCCTGAAATGAAGGGAGTTAGTCTCAACGGCGTTAACTATGTGTTTAGGGTAGATACCTGGGAAGATAATAAATATTATAAACTCGCGAGTAATACCGATGGATTTAGCGTCGATACCATTAAACTTTCCGAAACAGATGGCAAAGTAAACATGCTTCTACAAGGAGTCGTAAATTCTAATGCAAAAACTGATAATCTAAATGTTACTTTGTCAGGAACAGATTTGACTTTAGTTGATGAAAATCAAACTTTAGATGATAACAATTACTATATCGCTAACTTTGATGTTACTGATGTTCCTCTTTATTCGGAAATATCTGAGTGCGATGATAAAGGAGCCGTTAAAGTTAGAAACGGAACTGATGATTTGAATAGTATTTGGACAGGAGATTGGTCTCATAGAAACGACATTACAGAAGTTTCAACAGATTCATTTAACTATTTGTTGGAAGGCGTTTTATGGGGGCAGTTGGCTCTCAAAAAAACAGTTTTAGATTAATATTTATAAATATATTTATAATATGAAAGGGAAGAAAAGATGAAAAAAAATAGATTATTATTTGCGCTCATTTTAATGGCTTCAAGCGCTGCTGGACTAACCAGTTGTGGAGATGAAACCACCACCAGTGAAGAGATATCATCAGCAGTCTCTCTACCTTCTTACAAGTTGAGAAATATTACGATTGATGTAACTGATGATTTCACTTACGACATCTCATTTAAACCAACGAAAACAGTTGAGGAAGATGTGAAATTCTACATTTCTTCAAACTCTACTTACAACTCGACAGATGAAGAGATTGAAATTAGTTTAGAAGATGGTGTCTATTCCTTTAATTATAGTGAAAAATCCAACGATTTTTATATACTTATGGTCGGTGGAGAAAATAATGATGTTTATGCTAAGCAAAATATTGTTATTCCTACTTTCAATTTAAATGTTTCCGACGGAACGGGCGACAATGAAGGATACGATATTTTAACATTTTCATATCTCAATAACGGATACGGAAGCGATACTTTCTTCGATGATGAAGGCGTGAATATTTATCGTTCATCATCTTCGGATTTCGATGAATCTTCAGCTACACTTGTCGAGGAGAACGTCACTATTTCCGATGAGTTTGACATCGAATCAGCAGAGGGAGAGAATTACTATTTTATCCAAGCTTCGACCAACGGTGGAATAGCTACTTTTACTTCGCAAGCATTTGAGAAAAATGTTGCTTTCGGATCGGATTTAGTTTCAGTTACAAGTGCACAAATAACTTTAGATGATTCGATATATCTTAATCTTGAAGGAACTTATGCTTCTTCTATCTCTTTGGAAAATGCAGGATTGAGTTTATTATCCAGTGAGGACAATACCTTGGAATATGCTCCTATTACTCTAGGAAGCGACAGTGTATTTACCGCCTCATTTGATCTATCCCAACTTTCGATTGCAGATACTACTTACAACGCATATATCCAGTTTGGAGCAGGAATCTTTTATGAAATTCCTTACGATGTAGCAGGCGAAAACGACAGTGCAAAAACTGTTTATAATAACAAGATTTATGGATTTTCAAATGATGACGACTTGCTTGGAATAAGTTATCAAGATAAGGGTGCAGTCAATGTTTTCTCAGCAAAATTTGACGTCGAAGATGACACTCCGTATTTTGTAGCAAGTGGAATGTATGATGAAACACTATTCTCAGATGGATCTGAAGGAGTGATTTACAATCCTATTTTACTTATAAATAACGACCAAGATGGCACTGTTGACAACAATGAGTATTCATTAACTCTAGATGAAGAGAACAAAACATTTGAGGTTAAAGCAGATCTTTCTTCAATGAGTAAACTCGGCTCTTGGTACAATGTTAAGTTGTATTTTAACACAACTCTTACAACTGATGAGAATGGCGATGAAACATATTTGTATGATGCGACATACGAGTTTGCGGAAAGTGATTGCTACGATATGGATTCGACTATTATCGATCCAGTTTCATTCTACCAGTACGGTTTCCAATCTTATGCCGGATTCTTGAAAATCTATTATACCGACGCTTCTAGCGAAGTGACTAGTTGGAATTATATCAAAAAAGACGGTGAAATGTATTTGAGACTTGAAGGTACATATAGAAGAGGAAATGAATCAGTATTTGATGTTACATGGGGAGATGAACATTATTATGGAGATGTTATCCCTGATGAAGAAACATATGAATTTACGACAGACATCAATGTAAATGATATTCAAGCTGGAGTAAACTACAGTGTTTACTGGAGATATGCTTCCGGTGGCTCAGATGAAGTAACAAATAAATACTTTGACAAACCTAATGCAGTCGCTGCTTCAAATGACGGTTATATATACTGCGTAAAGGAAGAGTCGTGGGAAGAAAATAGATACTATAAAGTCTATAAAGACCAAGATGCTACGAAGGCGAATGAAGTTGCTTTCCAAACAAGCGAAGAAGGCAATCCCGAATTTGTCATTTCTGGCGCGGTTAACAGCGAAATCGGCGACAAAGATTTATATCTTAAATTTGAAGTGCTAGATTCACCAGAAACGGCTTTCTACAGCGAAGTCAACGTTGATTCAGATTATAATTTCTCAACCGCGACTGACATTTCTTCAATCACAGAAAAAGACGAATTTTACGAAGTAACATTGGTTGAACAGGTTGATGGAGATTATGTAGATATTGCAAGTGGTGCCAATGATTATTGCGCTTTCTACAATGAATATCTACCTTCTGATTTTGCTGAAAATAAACTCGTGACAGAAAATGGAACTTACAAGGTAAATACTCACTCTGGCGAAGATAACCTTTGGTCTTTGTATATTTATTTTGAGTAATAACATTTGATGTAATAAATATTACAGGAGTACTTATTTAAGTACTCCTGGATTTTTGAAAAGAGAAAGGAAAAAAATGAAACACAAAATTTTACATACGTGCATATTTACAATAGCATCAGGAATATTAATCGCTGCCAACTGTGTAGCTAATTATTTCTCTTATCAAATAACGGAAATTTTGGAACCATCTACAACTATTGTTGCTGGAGATTCCGATTCTAGAACTGTAAGTGAAGATATCGCTGAAGAGGGTGCGGTTTTATTAAAAAATGACGCAAATATTTTACCCTTTGGCAATATCGAAAAGATCAATTTATTTGGCTATGCTTCAACAGCATCTGTTTATGGTGGCTCAGGATCAGGAGCGGTTAATACCGATGCTTGCACTACGTTAATACAAGCCCTGGAAAATGGGGGAATACAAAATAATGACGATCTTACGGATATGTATAAGTCTTGGGCTTCCGATAACGGACTTCCCAGCGATGGAAGTAGGAAAGATACACCCATCTATAACACGGACTGGTCGTTAGAAGAACCGACAATTAGTAGCAGTATATTTAGAGCAACTAATTTGGATTCATGTCATGATTTTAGCGAATATGCTATTTTTACATTGGCGAGAGTCAGTGGTGAAGGAACGGACCTTCCAAAGGGAGAAAACGGAGATGGGACTTCCGATTATCTCGCTTTAACCGATACGGAAAAGAAAGATATCGAACGCTTAGTTGAGGAATTTGGAGATAAACTAATCGTTCTTGAAAATAGCGCAAATCCGATAGAGATTGCTCCTCTAAATGATTTAGGTGTTTCCACAATTGTATATTTGCCAGCTCCGGGTCAATATGGTTTTAACAGTTTAGTGAATTTGATGATCGGTCAAAATTACGACGGTGAAGATATTTCTTTCAGCGGAAGGTTATCCTCTTTATATGAAGTTGATCACTCTACGAGTCCGTCTTATTACACCAGTGGTAACTTAGGTACTCACAATTATACAGGTGGTTCTTCCAAAGCGTACGTAGATTATCAGGAAAACATTTATGTTGGTTATCGCTATTACGAAACTCGCGCTTTGACCGAAGGAGAAGAATGGTACGATGAAAATGTCCTCTATCCATTTGGATATGGTCTCAGCTATACAAAATTTGAGCAAAAGATAGACAGTATCTCAACAGCGAGACTTGATGAAGACACGGAAACTGGTGATCAAATCACGGTTACGATTGAAGTGACTAACACAGGAGATGTTGCCGGAAAAGATGCTGTCCAATTATATGTTTCAAAACCTTATGAAGAAGGTGGGATTGAAAAGAGCGCAGTTGATTTGCTCGATTATGGTAAGACTGAATCGCTTGAACCCGGCGAATCGACCAAAGTTGTTCTTGAATTTACTGCTAAAGATTTAGCTTCATTTGATTACAATGATAAAAATGAAAATGGTTTTTCTGGATATGAAATTGAGAAGGGGAATTACACTATCTCGCTCCGAAACAATTCTCATGATGTAATTTACGCTGATGGAGATATCCAGGAGAAGACAATTTCAGTTGGCTCGGATATAAAATTAACCAAAGATGAAGTCACAGGAAATGAAATAAAAACATTGTTCGATTTTGCTAACGGCAGTGATCAAAACATCGATTATTTAACTAGAACTGAATGGAATATTTCAGAGTATTCAAATTCAAACCGCGAAGCAACTGATTCAGTAATTGATAATGATGTTTCAGAACTTAAAAGCAGCGCTTTTGACAACGACGATGTGTACGGAGACGTTATGCCGACTACCGAGGCTAATACCAATTATGAATTAAAGTGGAATTATACCGAAGAAGAGATTTTAGCCAACGAAGAAGCGCCCGATTTGGATTCTACGGGATCAAATTACAGCGAAGCTAAAAAGACTTTGATCGAATGGGATGAAGAAGATTACGATAGTGAAAACTGGGATAAGTTATTGGATCAAATGTCAGTCGATGATTATAAAACTCTTATTTCTGGTGGTGGTTATCAAACTGCTGAAATTAAGTCAATCAATAAAAGTTTGACCAAAGATGTCGATGGACCTCAAGGCTTGAAGTTAGATCAGGGAGGTGTTGGAACAAACTCTAGTTATGGTACGGCCTATCCCTGCGAAGTTATGGTTGCTCAAACCTACAATAAAAGTTTAGCCTACACATACGGACTATCTATCGGTCAAGAAGGTGTAGACAGCAAAATCAGCGGATGGTATGGTCCTGCGATGAATTTGCATAGAAATGCATACGTAGGTAGATATTACGAATATTTAAGCGAAGACCCAATTATCTCTGGATATCAAGCTGCTTACATGATCAAAGGAAGCTTAGAAAAAGGTATGAGACCTTACATGAAACACTTCGCCTTGAACGAGCAAGAAGAAAATCGTGATGATATTGTTACTTGGTGCAATGAACAAGCGATGAGAGAATTATATTTAAAGCCGTTTGAGTACAGTGTTAAATTAGGAAAAGTTAATTGTGTAATGTCCTCATTTAATGACATTGGTCCTATTTGGGCTGGTGCTTGTAAACCTTTACTTACTGATTTATTAAGAACAGAATGGGGTTTTGAAGGTATGGTCTTATCTGATTACTATGCTAGTTGGATGCCCACCGACGCTGCTATTCGCGCGGGACATGACATCATGTTATCACCTACTCAAAACACAAATTTAACTTTGAATTCCAACAATGTTGGACAAGTTGTAGCTGCGAGAAATGCTTGCAAAAATATCTTATTTGCAGTTTCTCACTCGGTATCTAATATCGAGATTGAATCGAGAACTGGTCTTGCAGAATGGCAAATTTGGGGCATAGTAGCTGATTCAACTGTTGGAATTGGATTAGTTACATACTTCTTCTTTATCTGGTTCGACCCGCGAGAAAGAAAAGCTAGAAAAAAGAAAAAAGAAACGAATTAATAATTAAATAAGTCAAGTGAGATAAATTCATCTTGCTTGACTTTTTTTGATGTTTAATAAAGTTAAAAGTCCAAGAAAAAAGAAATCAACAAATCGTTTTTTTCAATACTTTTCAAGCCAAAAAACCACTATATTGCTAAAAAGTGGCAGTTTTGTGTAAAAAAAGTGCTTTTTTATTTACAAAAACGCTACAAGTGTTAAATAAATAGAAAAAAATTGAAAATTAAGAATATTTTTGACAATATTTGTATACAACACATGATTTATAACATATAATTTTAGTACAGCCATTAAAAGGGCTGTATGGAGGAATAATTTTTTATGAAGAAAAACTTTTTATTCGTTGCTGCTTTAGTTTTAGCTGCCGGTTCACTCGCATCTTGCGGTGATACATCAACCGTTGATACTGTTGAAGGAACCGCTTCCGCATATGGCTTGGTTGATGGTGTCTGTGTTTCAGAAACCACTATTGTTGTCGAAGATTCTTTAACCACTTCAGTTTCAATTGATGAAACCTACACTCCTGGTGATTGGGCTTCAATCGACTCACAAGAAGTTGATGGACAAGATGTTGACGTAATTGCATTCTCTTATGATAAATATGGCACAACTTACAATGTTGAGATGGCCAAATATATCAAAGTTGGTGACAAAGTATTCACTGGTACTAAATTAGATGAAGCAGACGCTAACTCTCAATGGGTTGTGTATTCCAATGACGAAATCACAAATCTATTTACCTACATCACTGAAAATCCTGAATGGTATTTCACTCAAATGAAAGAAGGTAACGCCTCAATCGTAAAAGATGCAGAAGGTACAGCTTTTGATACTCCTTATACTTTAGGAACTGTCACAAATTATACTACCAACTTCAAAGCGGATGAAGCTAACACTTATTGGGCAGGTTGGAAAGAAAACATTGCCAAGATCGAAACGGCTTTGACTGGCTTAGATCTTTCTACCAAACCTGAAGTCACTTATGATGAAGAAGCAAATGAATTCTCATTTGGTGGAGTTGCAACCGGCTCTACATTAACTTCAACTGAAACATATGTCGATCAAGCAGTCGCTGCTTGGGCAACATTATAATTCAATTCTATAAAAAGCAAACAAAAAACGAAGGAAGTAATTCCTTCGTTTTTTCATGCCTGTCTATTACATTTAATAATTTTTAGCTAGTGCAATGATCTGATTTATATTCGCAAGAATCTTGTAATCTTCCTTGGATTTTATAATCAAAGTTGGAGCTTTTGTTACGTTATATAGCTCTACCATATCCTGATTTGTAGCAGCATCAATTGTCTTAAATGAAATTCCATTTTCGAGAAGTAATTCCTTTATCATTTTGCAATTCGAGCAAGTGGGTGTGGTAAACAGTAAGTATTCGTATGTTTTTGAATTAACATTGAGTTCTTCCTGCGTTTCTTGATTATCAGGGTGAGTGGATGTTACTTGGCAGTTTGCCTCGAGATGTTGATTGCTTTCATCCATATTTGGAGTATAGACTTTTCTTGTTCTAAATTCTTGAGCTTTACCTTTATTCCAGTTTGCAACCGGGCGATAATAACCAGTGATTCTAGAATATACCTCAGTTTCTTTTCCACAAATTGGACACTTTGGTTCTTCCCCAGCTATATATCCGTGGTCGGGGCAGACTGAATAGGTAGGAGAAATTGTATAGTAGGGCAATTTGTAATTATAGGCGATTTTCTTTACTAACAAAGCTGCTGCTTTCCAAGATGGTAACTTTTCACCGAGGAAGGTGTGGAAAACAGTTCCGGAAGTGTAAAGGGTTTGGAATTTATCCTGTATGTCGAGAGCGGAGAACACATCATCAGTGTAATCGACTGGCAAGTTAGATGAGTTTGTGTAATAAGGCGCTTCTCTTGTTCCTGCACAGATGATATTTGGATATCTTTCACGATCGTGAAGTGCAAGACGATAAGAACTACTTTCCGCAGGAGTCGCTTCTAAGTTGTACAAATCGCCATATTGTTCCTGGTATTTAACCAAGCGATCTCTCATGTGATTTAATACTTTGACTGAGAAGTCTTGAGCAACCTCATTTGTCAAATCTTTTCTAATCCAATTTGCATTTAGGGCCGCTTCATTCATTCCAACTAAACCGATTGTTGAAAAGTGGTTGTTGAAAGTCCCTAAGTAATGCTTGGTATATGGATATAAGCCATCTTCCAAAAGTTTAGAGATAACATTTCTTTTTATTTTCAATGATCTAGCAGATATATCCATTACGTGATCTAGGCGCTTGAAGAAATCTTCTTCATCGGAAGCAAGATATGCGATGTGTGGAAGATTGATGGTAACGACACCAATTGATCCAGTGGATTCACCTGAACCAAAGAAGCCTCCAGATTTCTTTCTAAGTTCTCTCAAGTCTAATCTCAAGCGGCAGCACATTGATCTAACGTCGCTTGGAGCCATGTCAGAATTGATGTAATTTGAGAAATAAGGAGTTCCGTACTTAGCGGTCATTTCAAATAGCAATTTATTATTTTCTGTTTCTGACCAATCAAAATCTTTAGTTATTGAGTAAGTAGGGATTGGATATTGGAAGCCTCTTCCATCCGAATCACCTTCAATGAAAGTTTCGATGAAGGCTTTATTGATCATATCCATTTCCTTTTTGCAATCTTTGTATTTAAAGTCGGTTAACTTTCCACCAACAATACAGTATTGATCCGCGAGGTCATCAGGTACAGTCCAATCGAGAGTGATATTTGAAAAAGGTGCTTGAGTTCCCCATCTTGATGGAATGTTGACACCGAATATAAATGATTCAATACACTTTTTAGTTTGCTCATATGTCAAATTATCAGCTTTGACAAATGGTGCTAAATATGTGTCGAACGATGAGAAAGCTTGTGCTCCAGCCCATTCATTTTGCATTATTCCTAAGAAGTTAACCATTTGGTTGCACAACACAGACAAGTGCTTTGCAGGAGCGGAAGTGATCTTTCCTCTTATTCCACCTAATCCTTCTTGAATTAATTGTTTCAGCGACCAACCAGCGCAGTATCCAGAAAGCATGGATAAATCGTGAATGTGGATGAGAGCGTTGCGGTGTGCGTTGGCGATTTCCTCATCGTATATTTCTGATAACCAGTAGTTTGCAGTAATAGCTCCAGAGTTAGATAAAATTAATCCGCCGATGGAATATGTGACAGTGGAATTTTCCTTAACTCTCCAGTCTAAATTTTTGACGTAACTATCAACAAGTTTTTTATAATCTAAAACCGTCTTTTTCATCTCTCTAAGGTTTTCGTGATTTTTTCTATATAATATGTAGCTCTTAGCTACATCAACAAATCCAGCTTTAGATAATACACTTTCTACCGAATCTTGGATGTCTTCGACGAAAATGAGTCCTTTTTTTATCTTTGGTTCAAAATCGGATGTGACTTGTAATGCCAACAGTCTAATTTGTGATTGATTGTAGTCGCGATTAACTGATTCAAAAGCCTTAATCATAGCTTTGCAAATTCTATCGATGTCGAATTCAACGATTTCTCCATCTCTTCTCTTTACTTGATACATATAATTCCCCTTCCTTTTTCTTATTTGATTATTTATCAATTAAACTCCGCGAAGCTCGCATTCAACTCCGGCTGAGTTTACCTCACTTTTAAAAAGCAACAAAGTAGCTTTATCAAATCCGTGCAGCCCGCTCTTGATAACTGATCCGGAATCGATAAAATTCTGAATAAAATATCTCTTTGTTCCCTTTAGAACTTTGGCAATCTCTCGGAAATCATTAACAGTTAAATATTCTTTGATTGCCGTTGTTCTAAATTCATAGTCTATTCCACTATTTTTGATGATATCAATTGAGCGTTTAATGCGTTCTATGTCGATTGTTTTTCTTCCTACTGTCTCCGGATACTTCGAAAATGAATTTTTAATATCCATAGCGACGTAATCTAACAAATCTTCATCGATCAATTCCTTGAGTTTATCTGGTGAGTAACCGTTTGTGTCTAATTTCACTTTGTATCCAAGGGATCTAACATCCTTTATAAAATCTTTGAGATCCGCCTGAACTAATGGTTCACCACCTGTAATACAAACTCCATCAATCTTTCCTCTTCTATTCTTTAAGAAGTCAAGAATTTCTTTCGTGGGAATTAAGCCCGCTCTTTTTTCGTTCAATAGAACGAGAGAAGAGTTGTGACAAAAAGGACAGGTAAAGTTACAACCACGAGTGAAAATAGTACACGCTAGTTCCCCCGGATAATCTAGTAATGTAAGTTTTTGTAGACCTGAAATCTCCATAATTGCCCTAACCCTTTCCAACAATTAATTTATAAAAGTGTATACATAGAGTAGCAGTAAAACTGGGTAAAATCAAACTAAAAATTCTAAAAAAACACAATGAAAATCGGCGTTTTTCTTGGAAACGCCCCTTAGTAGTTTTTTAGTATTATTATCTTGTTCAAATGCACTTTTTGAAGGGATTGTCCAATTTAGTTAGAATAACTAAACAGCAAAGCAGTGAAATGCTAATACAACTTTAACCACGCATAGAGTTGTAATATTAAAAAGATGAAATTTCAGAAGATAAGAATATCTAAATAAAAATTTAAAAAATATTTTTAGTGAAAACAATTTTCAAGCTGTTTCAATAAACATGAAAAGAAAGTTGTCAAAAATGTGGACAACTTGTGGATAACTTGTGGATAAATAATTTCAATTTATATAGTAATAACTTGTTTTTTTAATATACACGAAAGGTGAAGAAAAGAAAAGACAAATTTCTAAATATATTATTTTATTAAAATTGAACAGTCCTCATATCTAGATCGCTAGGAGAGTACCTATAAGTTTTATTATGCAAAACATAATCAAGGGTTTTAATGCTAAAAGGGAATGGATTTGAAGTTTATAATCTATTAAATTTTTTGAAGATTTGATGCCGTCCGCTCTTTTTAAAAATAGCGATTCGCAAGTCTATGAAAAAATTTGGTAGAGAAAAAATAAGAAAAAAATAAATTATGACACGATAATAATACTATATTATTGTATTCATCCTATTATTAATACTATACTAATAGTAGTAAAATATATTGCAATCGTATTGAGGAGACTAAAAAATGAATAATCCAATAACCGGTGCACATCTCATTGATGAGAATATGCACGAACTAATTAATCACGGGAAACCAGAGTTTCCGGTAGCCTTTTATGGCGATGGATATAAATATTTGGGAAGCCGTTCTTACTATGCTCATTGGCACAATGAAATCGAAGTTACAATTGCTATCAAAGGCGATATAGCTATCTCATGCAACGATTCGACAATATTGGTTAAAGAGGGAGATGCAATATTGATTAATTCCAATATCTTGCACTGCATTCTTCACGACAACTATCCCAAATCAATCGTACAAACGATAGTTTTTAATCCTGTTATTATATATGGCTATCACACCTCCGACATCGAGAGACTTTACGTTCTCCCAATCATCAACAGTGACCGCGATTACTACTATCTCAAGGATACGAAAAAAGAAGGCAATTGGGGTAAAAAGTGCATCGATGCATTTTTAAATGCAATTCGTTTTAATATTTCCAAAAAGGATGGATATGAACTGGGAATAAAGATCATGCTTATGGACGCTTGGTATATCCTTTATAGAAACGTTCCCAAATCCGAAGTTGTTGGAAACACCTTTTCTGCAAAGGTACTGCTTGTTAAGAATGCTATTAACTTTATTCATAAGAATTATATGAACGAGATTACTCTAGATGACATATCGAGAAATTCGCTTCTTTCGAAGTCAGAACTGTGTAAGCTATTTAAAAAATATGTCAATCAATCGCCAATTCAATATCTATTGCGTCACCGGATTTCGAATGCTTGCTACTACCTTTCGTATTCGGACAAACCTGTGACAGAAATCGCTAATCGCGTGGGAATATCCGATCCTAACTACTTTGCAATATCTTTTAAAAAGATAATGAAAATGTCGCCTACGCAGTATCGTCGCAAAGTTGCCTCAATAAATGATGAGAATAAAGTCGATGATTTCCAGGATTCTGATATTCATCCTGGATCTGTTCCTCTCTTTTAATTGCTAAATCCTTATATATATAGAAAATTTTTCTATGAAAAAAATAAGTGCCTCTTTTACCTAGAATAATTATTGTGTTTTTAATCTAAATATATTGACTTACTATCGCTCTTAATGTAATATCTTTAGTGCACGGATGTAAAAAGTCCGGGCTATTTCTATGAATGAATATGGAAACGCCCGGTAACGTGTGAATTAAATAACAGAAAGGGGTTATTGAGATTTATGCCTACAATTAACCAATTAGTTCGCAAAAGTAGAACTAGAATTATTAGTAAATCTAAATCTCCGGCACTTGGAAAGAGATGGGATTCTCTCAACAAGAAAGAACGTGCACAAGCAGCACCTCAAAAGAGAGGCGTTTGTACTCGTGTCGGTACTATGACACCCAAAAAGCCCAACTCGGCTTTGCGTAAATATGCGCGTGTCAGATTGACTAATAATTATGAAGTCACAGCCTATATCGGCGGTGAAGGACACAACCTTCAGGAGCACAAAGTTGTTCTTATTAGAGGTGGACGTGTCAAAGATTTGCCTGGTGTTAGATACCACATTATCCGTGGTGGTCTTGAATGCTTTGGTGTTGAAAATAGAAAACAAAGTCGTTCTCTTTACGGAACAAAGAAAAACGGCTCAGTTTCTGGAAAATAAGGAAAGGGGAATAATATAATATGCCACGTAAAAATGGAAGCGTCGAAAGACGAGACGTTCTACCTGATCCTATATACAACTCAAAGCTTGTTACAAAATTAATTAATAAGATCATGGTCGACGGAAAAAAAGGCACTGCTCAAAAGATTTTATACGGAGCTTTTAGCAGAGTCGAAAAGAAAACTGGAAAACCCGCGATGGAAGTATTCGAAGTCGCTATAGGCAATATCATGCCTGAATTAGAACTCAAGGCTCGCAGAGTCGGAGCTTCTAACTATCAAGTACCTGTTGAAGTATCAACTGAGAGAAAAGTTACTCTTGGTTTGAGATGGTTAGTTTCTTATGCGCGTTTGAGAAAAGGCGAAAAAACCATGGAAGAAAAGTTAGCTGCTGAAATTTTAGATGCTGCTAATGGAACTGGTGCCGCCGTCAAGAAGAGAGAAGATACACACAAGATGGCAGAAGCCAACAAAGCTTACGCCCACTATAGATTCTAAGAAAAACAGGAGGGAAATTAATTATGTCAGAAGAAGATCGTGAATATCCGTTGGATAAGATCAGAAATATTGGTGTTATGGCTCACATTGATGCCGGTAAAACCACATTCACTGAAAGAATCTTATTCTTCACCGGAAAAACTCACAAGATCGGTGAAACCCACGATGGCGCAGCCACAATGGATTTCATGAAACAAGAACAAGATAGAGGTATTACAATTCAGTCTGCCGCTACCACTTGTTTCTGGAGAGGTCACCGAATCAACATTATCGACACTCCTGGACACGTTGACTTCACTGCTGAAGTTGAACGTTCGTTGAGAGTCTTAGATGCTGCTGTAACTGTCTTGGACGGAAAAAACGGTGTTGAACCTCAAACCGAAACAGTTTGGAGACAAGCTTCTAAGTACAATATTCCTCGTTTAGTTTTCGTTAATAAACTTGACGCTATTGGTGCTGATTTTGAAATGTCAGCTAAATCCGTCAAAGAAAAATTGGGCGCTGAATATGTCATTTGTGAATATCCTATTGGATTATCAAGTGAATTCAAAGGCATCATCGATTTAATTAAGATGAAGGCCTATGAGTACAAGAGCTCAGATCCGACAATATTACCTGTCGAAATTGAAATTCCGGCAGAGTACAAAGAGAAATGCGACGAATTGCATCAGGAATTGTTAGAGAAATTATCAAATTTCGATGACGATTTGATGATGAAAGTTCTAGGTGGTGAAGAACCCACTATAGAAGAAGTTATGAAAGTATTACGCAAGGCTACTATTGCAAGCGAAATATTCCCTGTTTTCCCTGGCTCTGCTTACAAGAACAAGGGTATTAGAATGTTGCTTGACTACATCGTAGATTTGCTACCTTCACCCATTGATATTCCTGCTGCTGTAGGTAAAGATGAAAACGGAAATGACGTTGAGTGCACTCCTGGTGACGACCAACCTCTCGCTGCTCTCGCTTTCAAGATTACTACTGATCCTTTCATCGGTAGATTGACATTCGCCCGCGTGTATTCTGGTCAATTAAAAGCCGGTACATACGTTCGAAATGTTAACAAAGGCGTAAACGAGAGATTATCAAGATTAGTCTTAATGCACGCAAACCATAGACAGGATGTCGATGCTATCTACTCAGGTGGTATTGGTGCTATCGTTGGTTTGAAGAATACATCGACCGGAGATACTCTCTGTGACCAGTCTCGTCCTTTAACTCTCGAAAGTATTGAGTTCACTGAACCCGTTATTTCCGAAGCTATTGAGCCGGCATCGAAGTCCGACCGCGATAAGATGACAGCTGCACTTCTTAAACTTGTTGAAGAGGATCCTACATTCCACTTCTATACAAATGAAGAAACTGGCCAATCAATCATCGCTGGTGTTGGTGAACTTCAGTTGGATGTCAACGTCACGAGACTTAAGGAAGATTTCAAAGTTAATTGCGTAGTTGGTGCTCCTCAAGTTGCTTACCGCGAGACAATCAAAAAGTCAGCAGAATGTCAAGGTAAGTATGTCAAACAGTCAGGTGGTCACGGTCAATATGGTGACGTTGTAATTCGCTTCGAACCCAATAAGGGAAAAGGATTTGAATTTATCAACGGTATTACCGGTGGTGTTGTTCCTAAGGAATACATCAAACCTACTCAAGATGGACTTAAAGACGCTATGACAAGAGGACTTATCGCTGGATATCCTGTCATCGATATAAAGGCAACTTTATTCGATGGTTCGTACCACGATGTTGACTCTTCCGAAGCCGCTTATAAGATGGCTGCTGCTCTAGCTCTTAAAGAAGCTGCAAAGCGCTGCGATCCTGTTATCCTTGAACCAATCGTTAAAGTAGAAGTTACTACACCTAACGATTATCTTGGTACCGTTCTTGGAGATATCTCTTCTCGTAGAGGACAAACCGAGGGTATGGATACACACGCTAACGCTCAAGTGATTACAGCATATATTCCCTTAGCAAACATGTTCGGATACATTTCCGATTTGCGCGCGATGACTCAAGGCCGTGGTATCTACACGATGACATTTGATCACTACGCTGAAGTACCTAAGTCAGTAGCTGCTGAAATCATCAAAAAAAGATCTGAATAATCAGTGATTAAACTAGCGTTTTACACGCAAAAAATTTGTTGAAATACTAAACTTAATATGCTATATTTTACATAGAAATCAATGGAGGAATTCTGAAAATGGCAAAAGAAAAATTTGATAGAAGTAAAGTCCACGTTAATATCGGTACTATCGGTCACGTCGACCACGGTAAAACTACATTAACTGCGGCTATTACAAAGACATTGTCCGCACGTGGCGACAATGCTGTTGAAATGAAATATGACCAAATTGATGCTGCACCCGAGGAAAAAGCTCGTGGTATAACAATTAACACTGCTCATATTGAATATTCTACACAAAAGAGACACTACGCTCACGTAGACTGCCCAGGACACGCCGACTACATCAAAAACATGATTACCGGTGCTGCTCAAATGGATGGTGCAATCTTAGTTGTTGCTGCTACTGATGGCGTTATGCCTCAAACAAGAGAACACGTCTTACTTGCACGTCAAGTTGGTGTTCCTTACATCGTTGTTTGGTTAAATAAAACCGATATGGTTGATGATCCCGAACTTATCGAACTCGTTGAGATGGATGTTCGTGATTTGTTATCCAACTATGGCTTCCCTGGAGATGAAGTTCCTGTCATCGCTGGTTCAGCTAAATTAGCTCTTGATGGAGATCCCAAAGAACAAGAAAACGTCATGAAGCTCATGGATGCTATCGATACATACGTCCCTGATCCTGTACGTGATGATTCCAAACCTTTCTTGCTTGCTATTGAAGATGTCCTCACCATTACCGGTCGTGGTACCGTTGTTACCGGACGTGTTGAAAGAGGTGTCTGCAAATTAAATGATACTCTTGAAATCGTCGGTATCCGTCCTACTCGTTCAGCTGTTGTCACTGGTCTTGAAATGTTCAGAAAGTCATTAGACTATGCTGAAGCTGGTGATAATGTTGGTGTATTGCTTAGAGGTGTTACAAGAGACGATGTCGTCCGTGGCCAAGTTTTGGCAAAGCCCGGCACAGTTACTCCTCACACCAAATTCGAAGCTAAGGTTTATATCTTAACTAAAGAAGAAGGTGGACGTCACACAGCTTTCTTCAACAACTACAGACCTCAATTCTACTTCAGAACCACCGATATTACTGGTGTAATTACTTTACCCGCTGATGTTAAGATGGTTATGCCTGGTGATAACGTTGACCTTAATGTTGAACTTATTCACCCTGTTGCTATCGAAGTTGGAACTAAGTTCTCAATCCGTGAAGGTGGCCACACCGTTGGTGCAGGTACAGTCACAAAGATTGATGCCTAATTTATCAATTTAAAATTAGAAATTTAGTCGCCTAGAAATAGGCGACTTTTTTTATGTGGATATTCGCAACAGAGAGTAATTTAATCTTTGTAGTATTTGTATTTTCACAGGAACATAACTGTTATTTTTCCATTAAAAGTAGTCTGAATTATTGTGTCTTTTCTTTGACAATTTTTTAAATTAAAAGAACAATTCGAAAATTAGTTTTTCATCATAATTTATTTGAATCGAGGCTAGTTTCTTAATTTGAGGTAATAAATTTAGCATTATATATACTTGAGATATTCATCTAATAAGGAAAAGAATTAACTCTTGTGGAGGATTGAAAGCTACACTAATCAAGAATATTTGATTTAGAATATAATCACAGGGAAAGCGGTAAGAATTTTAGTTTTAAATATTTAAAAAAACCACAAAAAAGAATGACACATTTATTTGTGTCATTCTTGATTATCTAACGTGGCGGAGCAAGAGAGATTCGAACTCTCGCACCGGAAATCCGGTCTACATCCTTAGCAGGGACGCCTCTTCAGCCAGGCTTGAGTATTGCTCCAAGGAAATTGCGCATTTTATAAAAGAATATAGAATGCTTGTTTATTATGGTTTATCTTGGCGATTTTGTCAACCGCTTTGAGCCTATTTTGACGATATAATTTAACAGTTTAATTTTTTTCATTTAGCTTTGTGTAATCTCTAGGAGTTTATTTTATTACAAATCATAAAGAGTGGTTTCTCGCGGGTAAGAATTTGTACGAAGTTTTACTCGAAAGTATTTTAGTTTATGATTATTTCTTAACAATTGACTTTTTAAAATAAATTTATCCCATATACAAAATATTTTTATTTGTAAAGAAAAGTTATTTTGAGAAATGAGATGGGTTAAGTTTATTGAGTTGCCGCTTTAATTTATACGATATATATTTCTGATTTCTTTGACTTAATCCTTGTTATTCTCTATAATAAATTATCGAAATGATCTCGATAACATTGGAAGAAAGTGTTTAATGAATGATTGATAAAGAGAATAAATTTGTGGATATTTATCCTTTAAAAAAATCTCATCGAATATTAACCTGGTTAGGTGATTTCTTCATAAACTTTATTTGCACTATACTTCTTTTTAACATCGCTGTTTTTCCTATTACTAAAGCGATTGTTGGATACGATCAAATTAACGCTAATATCGCGTCCTATCAGGACGATATGATTAAAGTACTTTATGAAAATAAAGTGCTTTTTTACGAGGGAAATGAACTTGATTACTTTGATGATAACCTGGTTACCACATGTGAAAAATTTGTAGCTTATCACGTTAAGGAACAAATTGAAGAAGAGAATTGTTTCTACAATTATTACTATGGCATTAGAAATGATGGAGAAGCGCTAGTCGATTTATATTCTTCGGATTCTGGATCTACGTTTTTTGATTTGGAAACTCTCGACGAAAATGGAGTACCAACTTTAAAAGATGAATATGTGACTGAATTTACACCGTTGTATATCGAAGGAGATGCGCTATCTACTAACGCAGAGACTGATTATGAGTCCTTTACCTCGCTGTTCTTAAAGTATTATAACGTTATGCTTCAGGATATCACGTCCAATGATTTAACCTATGGTGAATTGTCATACGTTCAACTTAGCAATCAAGTTGACGCTCTATCCTCGCAACTGGATAACTACATCGTTACTGGCGCTTTGGTTAGCTACTTGTTGTCAATTGTCATTCTATATATATTGATTCCAATTTTTGGTATTAAAAAGCAAACGATAACCGAAAGAGTTATGAAGGTTAGTAAAGTTGGTCAAGATAACTTGCGAATACTTCCGCGAGTTGAAGTTATACTGCAATCCTTTTACGCAATGTTCAGCAATTTGACTCTGATCGTCATCTGTGTGGTTCCGACGATTGATATAGCTTACGCCTTCAGCTTAAATTTGCTGGTTTTCCTTAGTTTCTTTGGACTTATTTATAACATCGTAGGTCTGTTCTTTATTTGGCTCAATCAATACAACAAGTCACTTACTGATATGCTGACAAAAGTTATATATCTAGAAGATTTCGACTTATCAAAAGTACTTAGGACGAAAGGAAACAAATTCTAATGGATAAAGAAAAAATTGTTATAGACTATGAAAGACCAAAACTCCACCGAAGAGTTTTTGCGTTCATTATTGACCTCATAGTCTTTATGTTTGCCTTTTTCACGGTTTTTATTTCTGTAAGGGCTATCATGAACCAAACTGATCGCTACTCTTCTGCGATAGAAAATGTTGAGACTACGAGGCTGGAATCAGGCATATACGTTGAGGAATCTGGAAATCTCTATGACGTTGTCTCGCTTTACGATGACGACGATGATCTATCAGACAGTCAAAGACAGGTTTATTATTTGGATGCAATAGATTCTTTTATCGATTATGTCGAAGATGAACTTGGAGAAGAAAAAGCACAAGAAGTGTTGGACAACTATTATTCATATTTGTTGGATGAAGACCTAACTTACGATGGAATAACTTACTTTGTGGAGGGCGTCGATGGCGTCCCTACTGAAAATCCAGAGTGTACGGCTTCGATTGCTGAATACAATCAAAATGTTTACGAGCCATATATAGATACGAACATTCAAACCTATTTGAACAGCTTGTTCGAACAGTATAATTTAGATATTCAGTACTTATTTAAAATTTTGTTCTATATTGAGATCCCTATTTCCGCTATAATAGGAGGTATACTAGTCTTCTATGTACCCGGCTTGTTCTTTAAGAGGGGTAGACAAACGCTCGGAAGAGCGCTTTACAGAATCGGGTTAGTTGATTCCCGCTATCTCGCTGTAAAGATAGGACGGTATACTGCAAATTGGGTTATATCATATTTCGTCATTCTTGTTCTTTCGTTCTTAACATTGGGAATACCATTGATTATATCGTTTAGTCTAATGGCGTTTTCGAGCAAAAAGCAGACTTTTTCAGAGTACATGTTAGGAATACAAGAGGTTTCCCTAGAGAAGCAAAAAATTTATTATTCCAGAGCAGAAATTCGCGCTGATAGAATCACGGCGAACAAACCTGCTATCGACTTCTCACCTGAGGAGAAAGTACATTTATGATAGGGCTTTCATAAATTTGTTGAAATTGCTTATTTGCATAAGTATAATAATTATGCTTGCCAGAATGCTCGATCTGGCGAAAGAGGGAAATTTAGAGTTGAAAATAGGAGAGTACAAAAGTAATGAAAAAACGTTTTATCGGAAAAATGCTGTCGTTAATGTTACTTGCAACCTGCGCCGCTGGCATAGGTAATGCGGCCAATTTGTCTACCGCAGATGCAGTAATCGAAAACGATGACAAAATTCAAACAAAAACAGTACTAAAAGAAAACGCAGCAGCAGTTGATGAATCTGCCGTGAATCTCACGGATGAGGATCCGGAGGTAACAATAAGCTTAAAGGAATCTACTATCACCAGCTTATCTCACTCATACAAACTTTATGTTAATAGTGGGAACATTAATAATGCTTATATGCTTGGTTATTATGGTGATGGAGATGAATACTTACCTTTAACTTTTAATTACGATGTTCAAGACACCGATGGAAACATCGAACATCGCACAACCGCTTTAGAAAAACAATCCCTTATTACTACATATGACTTTGCCGGTGAAAAGTTAGGTGCTTCGACATTTAATACTTACGCCGATCTTCCAGTAACCAGCGATTATACCGTCCTGGAAGATACGATAACAATCACGAATATTTTTGGAGTTACTGTCGATGACAGCGAGGGATATAACAAATATTTGCCTGACTATTCGAAGAGTTATTACGCTGTTCCTGAAATAGGTTATTACCGCGTATACAACATGGATGATTATTTTTCAACATCCTTCATTTCAATCACATCATTCAACAATTATACTTCTTTAAATGTCAACGTTCACAATCAAGCAACTGAATCGTACAAGGAATTATATTCTTCTTACGAAGACTACGAGGATGAAATTGCTGCAGGAACATGTTATTTGAATCTTCAATTTGCTTCAATGGTTGATTCGGAGGTTAACGTCACGTTTAAAGATGGAACAACTCAGCTTTACGACATTTCTACAACTGACAGCATTTATCTAACCGAAGAGGATAATACAGTTAGATTTCTAATAAAAGATCTAGATGCGGATGAAGTTGAGTCTTTTTATATCACTAACTTAAATTATAGAATGAAGTTAACAAATATAAGTGAAGATGGTGCCGAAAGTGACGTTTCAAGGTCAACGAAAAACATCAGATTTACAAGAGTTAACTTTGTTGCTGAGGGAGATATCTCCGTTTTGAATGTTACTGCTATGCTATGGATCACCTTCATATCGTTAGCCGTATGCATCTTGGCTATTGATTTGCTTTTGTACTTCTACCGCAAAGAAAAATATAAGAACGATGAATTTAGAAGAGTCAACACCAAGAGCTATATTAAAAATTCGCTGATTTTCTGGGGCGGTATAGAAGTGCTTGTACTAGATATTATGATTATCGCCACTAGAGCATGGGGGATGAACAATTCAACAACTGTATACAATCCACTCGATGTTTACATTATTTGGTTTACTTTGATAGTCTTGTTCTTTATCGGATATTTGGTTGTGTTCTTTAAGAATGTAATCAGCAATAGAAAAGAACGCTTGAAAGTAGAAAGACTTGGATTAAACGACACTCACGAAGATGACGGAACTAATTAAAGGAAATAAGGAGATATTATGGAAATTAGATTAAAGAATCTTACTAAGATTTTCCCTGGAGATGCCAGGAAGCACATTAGAGATACCATTGCTGTCAAAGATTTAGACGTTACCATTCCCGATGGAAAGCTTGTTGGTCTATTAGGACCTTCGGGTTGTGGTAAATCAACAACACTTTACATGATCTCTGGATTGTTAAAACCCACCAGTGGTGAAGTTTGGTTTGGTGATCAGGAAGTTACAAATCTTCCACCGGAAAAGAGAGGCATCGGATTAGTTTTCCAAAACTATGCTCTTTATCCTCACATGACAATTTACAAGAATATTGAGTTCCCTTTAACTAATCTTAAAGTCGAAGTCCCTCTTGTTCCGTTCTTTGATTTCACTTTGAAATTAAGCTATAAGATGACAGAAGCTGACAATGTTGAAGCACTGTTAACAAGCTTCAAAGTTTTAGCGAAAAAGATGGCCGTCAAAGCAACTTTCACACCTAATGTTGGAGAAGATAAAGTCCTCACATTAGACGTTAAACTTTCAAAGGTTGCGGAAGATGTTAAAAAGGCATTCCTCGAAAATGCTGCGAAGATTATCGACTTCACTCTCGTTGGTGAAACAAGTGAACAGGTCACAGAAGCTTTCTATGATACAAGCTTTAGAGCAACAATCAACAAAGTTGATGATGGAGAAATTTTAGATTTGACGTTTACCGCTAACCTTACGAAAGATTTCAAGGTTTCAAATTTAGATAACACAATCAAACGTGTTAAAGAAATCATTTCTCAATACGGTAAACCTTCCAATATTTTAATCGTTAAAACGCGTTCTGGCCACGAAGTTATGGGTCGTGTCCAAAAGATTCCTCACAAACACTATGCTGACTTTGAAAGAGATATGAACAAAGAAGGAAAATTTTCCTCTTTAAATATTGTTGTCACTAATGTCGTAAACAAAGCATTTAAAGCAGCGGTCAAAGAAACTCTTAAAAAGTTGGAAGCTAATTTCTCAGATTTGAAGATTTATTTCGATAAGAAAAATACAAAAGTTTTCTTCAACATCAAAAAATTACCGGAAGAGAAGACTGAAGAAGTGGTCAAGGAACTCACCAAGACTCTCAATCTCTCCGATGTTGATGTTCAAACTGTTCAAGCTGTAACACACCGTAAGCTTACAAAAGAGGAGAGAGATGACATTATTCATGAAACAGCAAAGCTGGTTCAGGTTGAAGATTATCTCGAAAGAAAACCTTCCCAGTTATCCGGTGGTCAACAACAGCGTATTGCTATCGCGAGAGCTTTGGTTAAGAAACCTAAGGTTTTATTGTTGGATGAACCTTTAAGTAACCTCGATGCTAGATTGAGATTGCAAACTCGTGAAGAAATTAAGAGAATCCAGAGAGATACAGGTATCACCACTGTATTCGTCACCCACGATCAGGAAGAAGCTATGTCCATTTCTGATCAAATTGTCGTTATGAAACTCGGTGAAGAACAACAAATGGATGCTCCTCAAACTGTTTATAACAACCCTGCTAACTTGTTCGTTGCACAATTCTTAGGAACACCTCCTATCAACGTGTTCGACGGCAAGATCAAAGGCGGAAAAATCTATATTGGTAAAGATGTCGTCTTTGAAACCAAGAAAAAAATTAAGGATCAAGATTTATTCATCGCTATTAGACCTGAAGGCATGAAAATTGAAAAGACCGATGCTGCTGTCGGTTTAACTGCTGATATTGATATGGTTCAAGTTCTCGGACGCGATTTGTACATCATCGCTAAGAATAAGAATTGTCACAAACCAACTTTCAAAGTTATCATTTCATCAGAAGAGCAATTGAAGACTGGTAAGATTCGCCTTAAATTGAATAAAAACAAGTTCTTTATCTTTGATAAAGAGACACAAGAAAGAATTTACTTAGAGGATTAATCCATGGGTAAAGAAAAAATAAAAGAAGCGGAAAATCTATTCGTTACTGATATTCCTCACCATGAGGAAGGATATAACGAAAAAGATAATACCATCGTTAGATTAGTATCTAATCGCCGCAATAAAAAACCTTACCAGGTTACAGGTATTCAAGATGTAGCTGCTGATAATAACTGGAAAGCTTGGCTCTATTTAGGACCAATTCTTGTCTTGCTAGTTGTTTTCTTAATCTATCCTTTAGTTAATACAATATTCATTTCGTTCCTCGATAACTACGACTATGTCAACGGTACGTATGATGGATTCACATTTTCTAACTTTGGGGTTATATTTGGAATAACTCCATATAATGGTGCATACGAGCAAAATTTCACCACATATGCTATTCCCAACACATTTATTATCGTCTTTTTGACAGTTCCTCTTACAACTATTATCGCTCTATTGATATCGGTTGCTTTGAACTCAATCAAATGGTTTAGAAACGCACTACAAGTTGTCTTCTTCTTGCCGTACGTTACTAATATGATTGCTGTTGGTATGGTCTTCTCCGTTATCTTTGATTCGAACGGTATTATCAACTATCTGTTCAATCTCGGAGAAACAGCCTGGATCAGCGGCGCGACGAGAGCCATGGCTTTCGTACCCTTAACCATCTACATCGTATGGGTTGGTTTGCCTTTTAAGATTTTAATCTTCCTATCGGGTCTTCAGGGCATTGATAAACAGTACTATCAAGCTGCTCAAATTGACTCCGCTCCTCACGCTAAGGTATTGTGGAAAATTACTGTCCCGTTAATTTCTCCTCAAATTTTATATATCTTAATTACTTCATTTATCGGAGCGTTCAAACAATATACAGCAATTGTTGGTTTATTCAACGGCGCTGGGACGATTGGTACAAAGAAAAATATGTACACCATCGTTTACTACATCTACGATAATTTGAATACGCACACATCGTTTGCTGCTGCGGCGGCTGTCTTCCTGTTTGTTATCATCATGATATTCACATGGTTGCAGTTCAAAGTTAGTAAACGCAGGGTTCACTACTAAGGAGAATGATTATGGAACAAAAACAATACACAACATTCGAAAATCAAAGTTTCAACGACAATATTATTCTCTCTATTGGCGAAAAAAGAAGAACAGTTGAAGCTATTCAACGAGCTTCCAAAATTAGACATATTATTGGTACTACTATCGTCTATATCTTAATCTTGTTCGCGGCTTTTACAATAATCTTCCCCTTCTATTGGATGATTATTACTTCCTTGAAATACAACGATGAAATTACCGCGTCAACTCAAACGTTCTTCCCAAGTATTGTCATGTGGACAAATTACATTTATGTCTTTGATTCATTTGATTTTAGTAACTATATGTTTAACACTATTGTTGTAGGTATATTTTCCACAGCAGGAACTATTCTTACGACTATTGCTGCCGCCTTTGCCTTCGCTCGATTGAAGTTCAAAGGTAGGGATGCTCTTTTCGCCATTTTCTTAATGACGATGATGATTCCCGGAGAAATGATGGTCATTTCTAACTATATTACCGTTGCTTCATTTGGTTGGATTGGCGAAGGTCAGACAAGGATAGATGCCTATCTCGCAATGATCGTTCCCTTCGCTGTAAGTGTTTTCTACATTTACTTGCTCCGACAAAACTTCAAGCAAATTCCCAACGAATTATATCTAGCTACGAAAGTTGATGGAAAAACTGACTGGACATTCTTGTGGAAGGTTATGGTACCTCTTGCTGCACCTACTATTATTTCTATCGTTATCCTAAAATTCATGGGAACTTGGAATGCATATGTCTGGCCCAACTTGATTACTGATACTTCCGAATTCCGCTTGATCTCAAATGGTTTGCGTGGATCTTCGTTTACTGATTTGGAAGGCCGTGTTCAGTATGGATATCAAATGGCTGCAACTGTTTTGGTTACCGTTCCTCTATTCCTCTTATTCATCTTCTTTAGAAAGTACATCATGAGAGGCTTTGGACGAGCCGGTATCAAAGGTTAAACTTCGGTTTAATTTATCTTACAGATAATTAAATATATTCGAAATTTCATTGAAAGGAGAAATAATTTAATGAAAAAGAATTTATTAGTATTGCCTATTATCGCTTGCATCGGGCTATTGGGCTCCTGCAATGACGACACTTCTTCTGTGGCGGAGACAAGTGAGACCACTTCTAATGTTACAGATTATGTTATTAAAGAACCCACCACAATTGAATTCTTAGTCAAGACTGGTCAGTCAAATGAATCCTTGATTGATGACTACATCGACTCATTCAAAGAAGTTGAGCCCAACGTAACAGTTGAAAAATCGGTAATTTCTACCGGATATAACGATGTTGAAACTAAAGTTATCAACGGATTATCAGTTGGTGATTATCCTGATATTACCGTATGTTATCCTGACCACGTTGCAAACTACCTCGATTATAACAAGGTTGTCAACCTTCAAGATTTTATCGACAACCCTACATATGGTTGGACTGATGAGGAGGAAAGTGACTACGTTTCAGCTTTTGTTGATCCCGGTGATGATTATGCCATTCCTGGTGTGTATTCTCTTCCTTTTTCAAAATCAACTGAGGCATTATACTACAATGCAGATGCTCTTATCGGACTTCAATTAGAAGGAGTTAACGATGGTAATGCTATCTCTGCTACATACATGAACAACCTTACTTGGGAGGAATTATTCGAAAATCTTGCTCCTAAACTTATCGCCTACAACGATTCTTTACCCGATGATGAAAAAATCATCGCTGAAAGTGATGTTTCTACCGATAACGCAGTCATCGGATACGATTCCGAGGATAACTTATTCATTACACTTGCGGAGCAATACGGTTACCCTTACACCTCGCTAGATCAAGAAACAGGTGAAGCTTCCGTGGATTTTGACACCGATGAGATGAAAGAACTTTGCAAAGACTTCCATGACTATGCTGCTGAAGGATACCTTATGACTGGCGGTATTAATGGTCATACTGGATATTGCTCAGAGTATTTCCAATCTAGAAATATCTTGATGAACGTTGGTTCCACAGGTGGTTTAACTTATGAGTATACATCTGATTTCAAGATAGGTGTTGCACGTATTCCTCATGCAGAAGGCAAAGATCCTAAAGTTATATCTCAAGGTCCGGATATTTGTATCTTAGATCACGACGATGACAACAGAGCTCTTGCTTCCTGGTTATTCTACAAACATCTTACAAATACTGAAAATTCAAAATCATGGGCTGTTGACTCAACAGGATATATGCCTATTAGAAAATCAGTTTATGAAGATCCTGAATACATGGAATTGAACGATACTACATTATTGACAGAAAAAACTGAAGAAATGCTTAGAGCATTAGTTGCTAATTACGGAGAAGAGGTTTCAGAAGAGACATATACTTCACCAGCATTCAAAGGTTCTTCAACATGCAGAAGTGTAGTCAAGAGCTTGATGCAGGAAATTCTTACCTCCTCAACAGATATGTCTAATATTGACTCAATGTTTGCTGATGCAGTTAACTTATGCAAATTAGCAATGTAATTTTGCTGGAAAAATTGTTAAAGATTAAAAATTAGTCTTGCTAGAAGGGAAATAATATGAAAAAAAACAAATTGTTAAGTATCTTAGGAGTCGTAACTCTTTTAGGGGGACTTGTGAGTTGTGGAGACGGTGATTCCACCGCCTCCTCATCTTCATCTGAGGATGAAATTACCATTCGTTTTTGGCACACTTTTGGACAATCAATTACCAATGGTATCGAAAAATATATAGAGAAATTCGAAGATTTGGTAGAGGAAAATGAAGGTGTGAAGGTCAACATCGAAATGGAATATCAAGGCGGATACGACGATATTGAGTCCAAAATTCGCTCTGGATTTTCCACCAGTAATACTCCAACAATTGCGGTTGCCTATCCCGATCACGTCGCCGACTATCTCGCAAGTGAGACTGAACCAGGCGAATATGTTGTTAATTTAGATGACTATATCAACGATGAAGAGATTGGTTTTGGAAAAGAAGCATACTTTGGGGACGATGAGGAAAGTGACTTTGTTTCCGCTTTTATCAACGAAGGAAAAAGTTACACTAGAGAAGGAACTTATTCTTTACCCTTCATGAAATCTACCGAGGTTATGTTCTACAACGAAACTTTACTTGGCTCAATCTTAAATGATTATTCACCGGAAAATGTCGGTACGGATTTAATGAAAAAATATTTAGAAAATATGAGTTGG
>Ga0172378_10000765_pt1 | contig 28890 bp, 21 predicted proteins | sample GrowelOW332metaG_FD_119755 | JGI IMG/M metagenome (GOLD analysis project Ga0172378, IMG submission 119755) | Groundwater microbial communities from an aquifer near a municipal landfill in Southern Ontario, Canada - Pumphouse #3_1 metaG | ecosystem: Environmental > Aquatic > Deep subsurface >...
GAAATCAGCCAGGAACAGATTCAGTCTGTCGTTTATAATTTCAGTAAAAATCTGATGACCTATGAGATTCTGCTCCAGAACGCCATAAAAGAGGGTGGAAAAATTGATTTGGCTGCCGCCCGTACAGTTCTTGATGAACAGAAAGCCAAACAGGGCGAAGAGAACTTCAACCGGGTTCTTGCCATGCAGGGCATGGATTATGATGCCCTTGTGCAAAAAATCGCTGGTAGCCTGCTGATTGAGAAATATCACGAAAAGAAGATTTCGGAATACAATGCAGCCAACCCGATTACGGAAGCTGCCGCCCAGGAATTCTATAATCAGCATCCGGAAATGTTTACCAGCCCGGCAACCATGTCCGCCTCGCATATCCTGTTAAAATTTGACAGTCAGACCCCCAGTGAAGAGGAAAAAAAGACCATCCAAGCAAAATTACTGGGAATCAAAAAACAACTGGATGAAGGCGCAGACTTCGGCGCTCTGGCCAAAGAACATAGCGACTGCCCGAGCAAAGCGCAAAATGGCAGCTTGGGTGATTTTCAGGAAGGACAAATGGTGCCGGAATTCGAATCGGCTCTGAAACTGCTCAAAGCCGGTGAAATCAGCGCCCCTGTCGAAACCCAGTTCGGATTCCATCTGATCAAAGCCGGCGAACGGAAAGCGGCTCAAACAAAGACTCTTGAAGAGGTTAAGGAAAAAATTTCAGACCAGATGCAGGAAGAAAAGGCCAATGAATCCTTCAAACAGATCCTCGATGAGCTGCTGGCCAAAGCAAATTATCAAATCCACCTCCCAGAGCCCCAAAATACCATAGAAGAAGAAAAAGCGGAATAAATTTCGACCTGAGAAAATCTAAAAAAAGGCCAGCCAGTTTGCATGCAAGCTGGCTGGCCTTTTTTATGGACAGGACATGGGGTTCGGGAACAAGAATACGGACTGTACAATAAAACGTACATGTCTCAGAAAATCACAATTCGGAACAGCTCCGGGGATGTGGCCGGAGCTTCCAGCTCCGGATCCTCCTCCATCGGCATCCCATACCGTGTTTCGTTTTCGTTTCGAAAACAGAAGCATCGAACGCAGAGTTCGGGGAACAAGGACGCGAGCTGAAGCTCGCTTTTAACGCAGCACTGTACTACAAGCGGGGGAGCGTAGACACCCATTCCGTTCTGTTCTGCTGTAATCAGCCTGCTTGTTGCTTGCGTTTGCGGCGTTCCTCAAGCAGTTTATCGGCAAGACTAGCAGGTACCGGTTCGCAGAATTCAAATTCCATATTGAATCCCGCCCTACCCTGGCTGAGGTTGCGCAGGTCACTGGTATAACCAAACAGGTTTGCCAGCGGCGCAAGGGCATGAATCACCTGTCCATTGCCACCAAGCTTATCCATACCTTGAATGCGACCGCGCCGGCTGCACAGATTGCCGGTAACACTGCCGGCATACTCTTCTGGAGTCGTTATGGTCAACTTCATGACCGGTTCGAGCAACTGCGGAGCCCCTTTCATAAAAGCCGCCTTGAAACCGATAGATGCGCAAGTCCGGAAAGCCATTTCGGAGCTGTCCACTTCATGGAAGGAACCATCAACGAGTACAACCCGGAAGTCCACACAGGGATAACCGCCTTTAGGACCTTGCAGCATAGCATCCTTGATCCCCTTCTCGATCGCAGGAATGTATTCCCGGGGAATATTTCCACCTTTAATTTCATTGACAAATTCATAGCCCTGGCCAGGTTCAAGCGGCTCCATGCGTATAATGATATGCGCATACTGACCATGTCCGCCGCTCTGCTTACGGAAGCGTTCCTCATGCTCAACCGCCTTGACAATGGTCTCCCGATAAGCCACTTCTGGCGCTCCACTGTCAACCATAACTCCGAATTCCCGCCGCAGACGGTCAAGAAGGATATCCAAATGCAGTTCACCCATGCCGGAGATGACCGTATTTTCAGTTTCAGGATCCGTCTTCACCGTAAAGGTCGGATCTTCTTCCGCCAATTTACCCAGAGAAAGCATTAATTTCTCCCGATCCGCATTTTTCTGAGGGGTAACCGCCACACTGATCACCGGTTCCGGAAAATCAATATGCTCCAGAATGATTGGGTTTGCCCCGTCACAGAGGGTATCCCCAGTAACCGTGTCGGCCAGACCGATTAGAGCCCCAATTTCCCCGCAGTTCAAGCTGTCAATAATCTCCTGGTGATTCGCATGCATCCGGAAAATCCGGCCAATGCGTTGCTGCTTGTTTTTGCTGGAATTAAAAATATAAGTTCCGGTTTGAATGGAACCGGAATATACTCGAACATAAATCAGTTTGCCGACATGTTTATCCGTTACGATTTTAAAAGCCAAGGCGGATAAAGGTTCATCGTCTCCGGCTTTGCGTTCTAAGGGATCCCCAGCCAGGTCTTTCCCCATGATGACGGGCATTTCTTGTGGCGAGGGAAGATAGTCGATCACCGCATTCAAAAGCCGGCGAACTCCCTTATTTCGGAAAGCACTGCCGCAAAGTACCGGGCAGATATGATGACTTCTGGTGGCGATCCGAATGGCGGCAATAACTTCCTCTTCGTTGAGTTCTTCGCCGGAGCAATACTTTTCAAAAAGCTGATCATCGAGTTCAGCCACATTCTCCAACAGATTCTTCCGCCACTTTTCGGCCAATTCGCGATATTGCTCGCTGATCGGTTCCTCGACCGGATACGTCCCTTTGGGGTCGTCTACATAACGCACCTGGCATAATTTGATCAGATCAATGATGCCCTTGAACTCCGGCCCCTGATCAATCGGGACGGCAATCGGAACGGCATTGGCTCCCAGCACCGAACGAATCTGCTCAAGAACAGCAAAAAAATCCGCCCCGGTACGATCCATTTTGTTGATAAAGCAGATTCTCGGAACCTGGTATTTGGTAGCTTGCCGCCAGACCGTTTCCGACTGCGGTTCCACCCCGCCAACAGCACAGAACAGGCCGATGGCGCCATCCAGAATGCGCAAACTGCGTTCGACTTCCACAGTAAAATCGACATGTCCGGGCGTATCGATGATATTGATCTGATGGTCTTTCCAGACACAAGTTGTGGCGGCGCTGGAGATCGTGATCCCGCGTTCCTGTTCCTGGATCATGAAATCCATCGTCGCCTGCCCGTCATGCGTCTCACCAAGCTTATGGGTACGACCGGTGTAAAAAAGAATCCGTTCCGTACAGGTGGTTTTACCGGCATCAATATGCGCCATAATGCCGATGTTGCGAACCATATTCAGGGGGTATTTACGTTCCATGTTTTTGTTTTCTCTCTTTCACTTCTTGACACGCGGCCAACGCCGTTTAAAAATGCAAAATTCAGTGGAGTATCGGCTTCTCCACTCCAATCGAAACCGTCTCAGGTTCCGGATTCACGATGACGATGGGATTGAAAGTGCAGGCGGCTTATCCGATGATGCTTCACTTCAAGAACAGTAATCAGGTATCCGCGATAACTGATGACTTCTCCCAGCGTCGGAATATGCCCGGTCAGTTTCAAGACCAGACCGGCGGTTGTTTCAAACCCGACATTCTCAATGTGAAAGCCAAGATAGCCTTCCAGCTCGCGGATATCAAGGCGCCCGTCACATTCAAACATCGTAGGAGTAATCGGTTTTACCAGAACAAATTCCTGCTCCCTTTCACCACGAATGCTTCCGACAATCTGTTCGGCCAGATCGCCAATCGTTACCACACCAATCATCCCGCCATATTCATCAACAACAACAGCCATCGGTATGTTCTGCTGCCGCAGCTCATAGAGCAACTCACTAACCGTCTTTGATTCCGGAACAAAAAGAACACTGCGATCCAGAAAATCGACAATTTCAAGCTTCTGAAACTCTTCTTCCGAAAGGTTTTTTGTCGTTGGTGATGCCAAAATCTGCCGCAACGAAACCACCCCGACAATCTCATCAATGCGCTTCTCATAAACCGGGAAGCGGGAAAATCCGCTTTCCAAAGTCAGCCGTTCCAGTTCAGCGACCGTCGCATTGTTGGGTAGAGAACGAACTTCAACTAATGGCACCATAATCGTCTCGACGGGCTTCTCGTTCATTTCCAGAGCCATCTGCAGCATTTCCCCAGCTTCCCGGGCGACCAGACCCTGCTCTGCCACCAAAGTTGTAATGACCTTCAAATCCTCCCGAGTCACATGGGTATGACTTCGGGTTAACTGAGCATCATTAAAACGGCTGGTAATCAGTCGGGAGGCAAAGGTAATAGCGGCAATTCCCGGTGATAACAGTCGGCTGATCCAGTACATCGGTAAAGCCATCTGCAACGCAAAGGCATTCGCCTGATTGCGGAAAACCGCCTTGGGGAGAATCTCACAAAAAACGAGAACAATGGGAGTAGCCAAGCAGGTCGTCAGCAATTCAATGCCGGGAGAAAAATTACCATTTTCCGCAAAAAACGTAGTAAACCAAGCCGATTGAACGACCCATTGACTGAGCACCAGTTGAGCCAGGGTCACCAAGCTGACATTCGTCAAGTTGTTACCCACCAGCACAGTACCCAGGAAACGTTCACTATTGTTGAGGAAGGAGCAGAAACAGCTTGCCTTGCGGTTCCCATGATCCGCCAACTCCTGCAGATAGATTTTACTGGCAGAAGTAAAAGCGATTTCACTCCCGTTGAAAAAGGCGTTCAACACCATCAGAAGCAAGATCAGAATGAGGTAGATGAACAGGCTTGTCATCGCTCTCCTCCTTGCTGCTGTTGCTGCTGCTGCTGTGCCACAGACTGTGATCGTTCCCGGATGGCCACTGCTCCCACCCGGTTCTCAGCCATCTGCAACACTTCCAAGTGGAGATCACCGGTTTGAATGCAGTCTCCCTTGCGGGGAATCCGTCCCAGAATTTCCATGATCAAGCCGCCAATCGTATCGGCTTCCGAGATGAATTCCCTCTTTAACTCACTGCCGATCACCCGTAACCGGGCTCGTCCATCCACAATCCAGCCGGATTGATCCGGCAAAGGCCGCAACTTGTTCAATTTGCCCCCGCTGGCAGCATATCGACCAATCACCTCTTCCAGAATCGAACTGATGGTGACAATCCCGAGCGTGCCGCCATATTCACCAACCACCACCGTAAAGCATTTTCTTTGCCGACGCATATCGGCCAGCATGCGATCCGTTTTCGCACTGGGAGGCACAAAGGAAACAGGATAAACCGGAAGCTTTTCCGGACTGCCATTCTGTGAGGACTGGCGGAATTCCGCCAGTTTCAGCTCCCTCTGACTGCAGTTCAGCCAGAAAGGATAGTCCGCAAACGCGATGACGCCCCAAATGTCATCCAAATCCTGGTGATAAACCGGCAGAAAATTATGTGAACTTGTGCGCAGTTTTCGGAAGGCCTGCTGGATAGTCAGATCATCAGAAACGCCAATGATTTCAGTGCGTGGCACCATGATATCGCTGGCCTCAACCGTTCCGAGGCGCATGATTCGTTCCAGCAGTTCCCGCTCATGCCCGCTGGTGGCTCCGACGGCTTCACCGGCGGCAAAAGTCGCGGCCACTTCATTGGGTGTCAACATCGACCAAGCATCCCCGTCGATTTTCAAATGCAGCAGCCATTGCAAAAACATACTGGTGATGCGCAACAACCAGAGCAAAGGAGCAATCAGCTTGCCAAAATACAACAATGGGAAAGCCGAAATGCGGGACACATGTTGATTATTCCGGTAAGCCAGCGTCTTGGGAGACAGCTCACCAAAAAGGATTAGAATCGGAGTCAGCAAAGCGATATTCAGCAACACGCTGAGAATCTCGGAAAGTTTACTCCAACCCGCAACCGACAGTTGCAACCCAAGTCCCTGCAATCCGGGTTTTAGCAGAAAAGCATATAAGCCCGGACTTTCGGCGCTTCCCATTACCAAACGATTCAACAGAGACGCGCATAGGGAAGTCATCAACACATTGACAAACATGTTGCCAACCAAGATAATCGCCAAAAGACGCTGCGGTTGCCGCAACAAAGCAAAGGCCGCCTTTTCACCAGCCGTCCCATTGGACATCCGCTTGACCTGAGCCCGACTTAAGGACATCAAAGCCGTCTCAGACCCGGAAAAAAAAGCCGATAAGAGCAACAATACGATGATTGACCCACTTACCGGAAGATATTGATCCATGAAATCCATCCAGAACACCAGCCTGAAACGAACAAGATAAATTGTTCAAAACATTATTTTAATACCTGAAACGTATTTTTCAAAGACAATCATTGACAAAACAGTAAATTCCCGACAAAAAACAAGAATTTGCTCACTTCTCCTCTTCTGTTTTGAGAACCTTCAGGCCGATACTGCAGATTGCATAAAAATTCTCAACGTAATTTTGACTGTACCTGTGGGAAAAAGCGGAACGAACGACACAGAGACGCGCCAAGGTCTCCGAAGGACAGCGTGCTTTCAGTTTTTTTCCTGCAGAATGACCCATTCAGCTTTGCGGTGGAACAAGTCTGCCAGATCCGGATAGTCACAAACAGCAAAAATTTCGCTGGCATGTTGGTGAATGACGCCATCCGGATCCAAGCCGGGTTGCAGCAAAGTCAAGGTCTTCAGTATCGCTTTCAGTGCCTCATGGTATTTTTGCAAGCGGAAACGCACCCATGCCAAACTGTCAAGATAAGCGACATTCTCCGGCTCGGCTTTTACGGCTTTTTCAATCAACTCTTCCGCAAAAGTCAAATCCTGTAGATGGTCTGCGAGGGTATAGCCCAATCCGTTGCAGATTTCCGGGCTATCCGGATCGAGTTTGTGTGCTTTTCGGAATTGAGTAATTGCCACTTTCAATTGACCAGCCGTTTCCGCAGCCAGTGCATACGAGGTATAGAAAAATGTATTGAGCTCTTCCTGCTGCCCTGAACTGAGGGCAAGGGTCTCGGCCTGCTGGTAAACCGCCAAAGCTTTCTCTGCTTCCTGATGAGCTTTCAACAAAGCGGCCTTCAACAGCAGTCCATGAAAAGGAAGCTGCTTGACAGGAGCGAGCATTGCCAGCCCCTTGACAGGAAATCGCTGAGACAAATATAGCCAAGCCAACTGCATACGATAATGCAAAGATTGACTGTTACGCAGGTGCAACAGCTCATAAATGTCAGCGGCTCTGGCAAGTTCTCCCAGTTCAATATTGGTCAATGCAATCTGTTCAATGGCCGGTTCAGTCAAACCGGGATCGGAAAATATTTTCCTGCTGAATTCATGCAAGCCCTTGACATCACCGAGTTTTTGCAAAGCCAGCAGTTTATGTGAGAAGCAAAATTCGCTCTGCTGGAAATCTTTTGGTGCCAAGTCTAAAAGCCGATTGAGTTCCTGCCAGTTTTCCAATTTGCTCAAGACCGGGAATAAAGAGCTGAAAAGCTCCCAGTCGTGCAGGGTTTCAGGATCGTTTAACAAAGGCTGGATCAGGAATTGCGCTCGCTTCCGGCTTTTTTCCTGCAGTTGGACTCGTTCTTCGCCGCTACACGCCTCTGCTTTTTCCAATAGGAATAAAGCCTCAAAAACCTGCATCTTGGGATCGTTTCTCAGCGCCTTATGACGTAAAGCCTTTTTCAAGAAAGCACTAGCTTCGTCCCAAGCTCCTAAGGAGGCTTTGATTTGTAACAGCCGCATCACCGCCTCGGCATGTTTCCAACCAGTGCGTCGAATAAATGCGAGCAAATGCAGGCAAGCCGCTTCGCTCTGTTGATGATCGACAAGACACTCTGCATAAACGATATTAATTCGGGCATTCTCAGGATTGGCCGACGCTACCGCAGAAAGATTCGTCAATAACTTGGACGGATCGCTTTTGCTGCGCTGCAGCAACAATAACAGCCGCAGAGGGCTTTCAGCCTCAGGCAAAACAATTAAACAATCCCGTAAATGATCCGCAATCCGGTCAACATCCAGACTACGGTCATTGATCAGAAACCTCGCCCGTGCATAACTGCCCCAAGCACCAATCTCAGCACGTTCCCTCTCGCTCAACTCCGCAGAATGGTATTTTTTGCCTTCCGCCGCGCCTCGTAATGGTTGAGAAAACACAACCAACAGCACCAGAAAACAACAGAAATACTTGATGCCTGGCAAAATCAACATCCGCAAAACTCGTACAAAAAAAACAATACCGATCAAAGACTCACTAGAAAAATGGTTGCATGAAAAAAAAAGGTTGGGAAAATCCCAACCCTCGAACAACCTACAGCATTGCGGCCATCATTTGTTCTTATGACGTTGTGCCTTCAGCTGTTTTTTGCGTTTATGCTTGGCAATTTTTTTCCGCCGTTTTTTCTTTACAGAACCCATGTTTTCTTTTCCTGCGTTTAGTACTGCTCAATGATGCATTGAAGACAACTCGAAATAATGACAACACTTTAAGTTACAGGCTAATTGCTAATTTTCAACCCAAACGATAACAAAACTTTGGATTTCATGACGATTTCATGACATTCAGAGTAATCGGCAGCCCCCCCCTGCAGAATTCAGCAAAGTTCATTTGCCGGTAACATATTGAAAAATTTGGGTATTCACCTGAATTTGTGGGTACAAACGAATAAAAATGATACAGGGAGCTCTGCTCCCCGTACCCCTCGGGATTTTCCAAAGGCATTGGCATCAGTGCCTCTCCGGGGCACCCAGGTTTTGGTGAGTACCTTTCTCCCCAGAAAGTAGCCGGAGCTTCCAGCTCCGGATCCGCTCCCGCTCCCTTCCCCGGCGGTCGCAAGCGACCGCCAACAGAACGGCAGATATGCTATCTTGTATTCTCTGTAGTGCCGCTCCGGGGCACCCAGGTTTTGGTGAGTACCTTTCGCCCCAGAATGTGGCCGGAGCTTCCAGCTCCGGATCCGTTCCCCGCACTCCGCACTTCCCCGTCCCCTTTCAGTTTTTTCGCAGGTCTTTTACGCGGACGGCTTTTCCTTCCGTTCGCGGCAGTGATTCCGGGGCAACGAGCTGAACCTCTGGCGTGACCTGAACCTCGTCGCGCACGTCATTGGCAATCTTTTTCCGCAATCTCTCAAGTTTTTTGAATTCATCGCTGAAAGAATCACTTTTCATTTCGGCCTGGATCAGCATGAAATCTCCCGCTTTGTTGCTGTCCAGAACAATCAGATAATCCGAGCCGATTTCGTTGATTCGCATGAGGATTCGTTCAATTTGAATTGGGAACACATTGCAGCCCTTGATAATGAACATATCGTCACTGCGTCCTTTGATCCGGTCAATGCGCCGGGCTGTACGTCCACAGGGACAAGAATCCGGGAGAATCCGGGTAAGATCCCGGGTGCGATACCGAATAATCGGCATGGCTTCACGATCCAGTGTGGTCAATACGAGTTCTCCGATTTCGCCATCCGGCATCGGTTCCAGGGTGTCGGGATGAATAATTTCGAGCAAATAGCAATCTTCCCACAAGTGCATGCCATTTTGCCATTCACATTCAAAAGCGACTCCAGGGCCGTTCATTTCAGTCATTCCGAAGGAATTAAAGGCCTTACATCCATACAACTGCTGGATTCTCTGCCGGGTTTCTTCGGAATGTGGTTCCGCTCCGACAAACAGGCGTTTCAGCTGGGTATCACGAATCGGATCCAGGCCGAGTTCTGCAAAAACGCTATGCAGCCGTCCCAGATAGCTTGGCACTGCATGCAGGCAGGTTGTGCCAAAATCCCGCATGATTTTAATCTGCCGTTTGCTGTTTCCAGCGCCAGCCGGGATCGCCAGGCAGCCCAGCATTTCCGCCCCGTTCTGAAAGCCAAGTCCACCAGTAAAAAGTCCATAGCCGCTGGAATTCTGAAAAATATCGGCAGGACGAGTACCGGCGGCAAAGAGCGAACGAGCCACAAGATTCGCCCAAGAATGCAGGTCGTGGTGGGAATGCAGGACAGCCACCGGATTTCCGGTTGTTCCGCTGGTACAATGCATGCGGACAAGATCGTCAGTCGGCACCGTCAGCAATCCATAGGGATACTGCTCCCGCAAATCCTCTTTACTGGTGAAAGGAAACTTGCGAATATCTGCAATGCTCTGCAAACAGTCTACTTGCAAATTGCAGCGATGAAAACGTTCCCGATAAAAAGGAGATTTCATCGCCCGGCAGACGGTCTCCTGTAACTTTTTCAGTTGATACGCCTGCAACTGCGGGCGAGGTAAGGTCTCAATTTCTTCCTGCCAATACTTCATTACTCTTTTGCCTTTGTTATTATTTCAGATAGGCTCATCACAAAAAAAACCGTTTTTTCAGTCCGAACCCGCCTTTTTTGAACAGCTCTTTAAAATCAACAATTTACGAACGCCAGATCGAAAAAATCATTCCAAACCGGCGAAATACTTATTTTTTCCCGGGTCGCGTAATTTACGCAAAGCCATGGCCTCAATCTGCCGAATCCTCTCACTGGTCAGATTGAGGCGGCGCCCGATCTGCTCCAAGGTTTCGCAGGGATGATCATCGAGTCCGAAACGTCGGACAATCACTTCTTTTTCTTTAGGTTCCAGCGTGCCCAGAGCATCCCGCACAGTATCCTTGAGAGAATCAAAGACGAACTGATCCGGAGGCTGTGGGCTTGTTTCATCGGATAGAGTCTCTTCCCATTCCTGATCGCCATTTTTAATACTCTGTAATGATATGGGCTGTTGCGACATTTTGATCAGTGCGCTGACTCGCGCAGAAGACATACTCAATTTTTCAGCAATTTCATGGACTTCCGGGATGCGCCCGGTCTGCTGCAGTAATTCCCTCTCACATTGCCTAATTTTTCTGAGATGGCGAAGCGTATTTATCGGCATCCGGATAGACCGCCCCTGGGATGCCAAGGCACGGCTGACCGACTGACGAATCCAATAGGTCGAATAGGTACTGAGGCGATGCCCCAACTCGTAATTATACGTCTCTACCGCCCGCATCAATCCGATATTTCCCTCCTGTACCAGATCCTGCAGAGGCATCAGCCCACCTCCATAATTTTTGGCGATGCTGATAACCAGGCGCAAATTGGCTTCCACCAGGACATCTTTCGCCTGTTGGGCTTGTTGAACGGCGTTTGCAAGAGCCTGCAACTGAGCCTCCTGGTTTGCTGCTTCAGAATGTTCGCGCTGCTGAATCAGTTCCACGCAATCTTCATAGAAGCGATCCCGTAAGCCCAAACGGTTCAGGCGACGCGCAAATTCATTTCGAAAAATATCCATCGCGGGGGTATTCTCCTGCCATTTCTGGAAGTTCCCGGCGTGTTCACTTGCCCAAACCAGTATGGCATCGAGTTGTTCTTGCAGGCTCTGCATCGACAAGTCGTCTCCGTCGCTGACCTCCAAGTTTCCCAGAAATCGGGAGGTTTCATTCGAATCCTGTAATTGCCGCAAGCGGTGCAATAAAATCTCTGGGAAGTCCCCCATAATACGCCGGATTGCTTTACGACTTTCACTGAACTGTTTTGCCCAGCGAAATTCATCACTGGCTGAAAGCAGTCGAAAGCGACCGACCTCACGCATATACGATGCCTGTGATTCCGAGTTCTGCCAGAAAACAGTTAGATCGCGTTGAGAATGGTTTTCCTCAACCCGTCCAGAATCAGAGTTTCTGAGTTCAGAGTCCGACATATCAGCAAGTTCCCAAAATAGAAATATCAGGCAAAGATAGCCCAAATCGTTCAAAATACCAGCCAACCTCAGGCCTATACACGATTTTTTGCATCCTCCCAAAGCAATTGCAGTTCTCTGGAGGAATGTTGTTCCAGCGTTTTACCCCTGCTCCGGGCGGATTCTTCCAGCATCCGGAAACGTCTCATGAATTTGCCAACAGCCTGTTGCAACGCTTCCTCGGCTTCAAACTGTTGCCAGCGGCAAAGATTGACAATTGTGAAAAGCAAATCACCCACTTCTTCTTCAAGATGCTTTCGATCCCCTTCAGCAAGCGCTTCTTTGACTTCCTGCAATTCTTCATCGATTTTTCCCACCACATCCGCTATGCTACTCCATTCAAAACCGTTTTTGCCGGCTTTGTTCAGGGTTTTCTGGGCGCGTGACAAAGCCGGAACCGAACGAGGCACTCCATCCATGAGCGAAAGGCGTTTCTGCTGACTGCCAGCCTCACCGATTTTGCTTTTCTCCCAACTCTTCAACGCTTCTTCGGGGGAAGCCACTTTGTGGTCAGCAAAAACATGCGGATGCCTGCGCAACAGTTTTTCGCATTCCTCTCTGGCGACATCTTCCAGCGTAAAAACCCCCTCTTCGGAAGCAATCTGGGCATGCAAAACAACCTGCAGCAACAAATCACCAAGCTCCTCCTGCATCGCCTCGGTATCCGAATCTTCCACAGCGTCGAGAAATTCGCCGGCTTCTTCAACAAGGCAACGCCGCAGGCTACGATGAGTTTGTGCTTTATCCCAAGGGCAGCCATGCTCGGAGCGCAATTGCTGAACAATCCCGACAAAGCGTTCTATTTCCTTCATATTTTCCTCCCTTCGATACTTGCTGAAAAAACGGTTTCCGAGAAGCTCTGGCTCCGAGTCGATGATCCCAGCACTGAGTACATTCAATCCGGCAAATCGAAGACTTTCTCATTTGCATGCGTAATAATATCCGCCAGGATAATAACAAAAGTCATGCCGATTGCAATGATCCGACGGTGCGAAATCTGCCGGCGGATACTCAAGAAATTCCGGGGATTGTGAAAAAGCCTGACTGGAAAACGCACAAGCCAGCAGTAAAACCACAAGAGCCACCTACGCCCCATGGCGTCCCAAATGTCAATTCTTCGGTTCCATTCGGGCGATTTGCTGCCCATATGCAACATTATCCTGCCAGACAAATAGCGCTTTCTGGAAACTGGTAATCTATTAATGTACCGTCAGAGCCGGGTTTCTGCCACTTTCAAACCTGGCTTCCCCCCGGGACGGGACGGAAAAAAAACGAAAAAGAGAATGATCGAACTCACAAAAATTGCCAAACTTTCCTGAGATGGCCTGGCGTTCACAACCTAAACGATGGGGCGACAAGGTGTGGTTCAAAACAAGGTTACACTTTGTATTGTGAGTTTTATTACGGTTTTTACTACAAACCCCATTTTTGCCGACTACTCTCCTAATATCAGCAGTAAAAAAACAAAAAAAGCTGCGGTGATCTGCGAAATCTGCGAATAAAATCTCCCGAAAAGGCTTTTTGGATGGGGGTCTATGATAGTGTATGATTCTGCTTGAGAATTGACTCTGGAAAACTATTGTTTCGTTGTCACGCAGACATCATCAGTCAGCCCACCCAACAGAGAAGTCTTCTACCCTGACTATGGACGCACACGCGAACAGTGCTCCACAAAAAGAGAATGAGAGAGGGGAGATTACCGCACAATTAAGCGCCACAAATCGTTGAAAAACGGCTTTGTCAATTGCAATCTGCTGGAAGTCTATTAAATTTTATTCACAGCCATCCCATAGGCTTCAAAAACTGGCATATCCAATCCAATTTTTCTCCTTAATTAACTGTTTTCTTGCTAAAACCCATTTTTGATTTTCTGTTTTCTTCTACTCCACTGGAATTCGGCACTCATTTTCCCGTTTTAGGATGTTTCAACTGCTGTTCAACAGCTTTTCTTCTTGTTTGGTTTTGTCACCACCATTCCTTCACAACGGGTTTTGCCTTATGCTGTCCCACATGCCCAAATAAATTCAGAGTTTCTGGCTCCGTCCACTCAAAACAAAAAATAAGAGCCAGAAGTTTGACTTTGACGCCTCGGTTTTTTAGGACGCCAACGAACCAAGATCCGGGATGCCGGCGAGGACGTCGGCGCTCCATATCCTGTCTGCATTCTTGATGGGGCTTGTGATGCGTTAGTATGCAAATTCTACCATTGCTATGGGATGCCTGTGAATTTTATTTTTGTTTTTTATCAGAATTTTCAGAGATTTTCTTGCCCATGAATAAATCGTTATTCCGGATGTTGCTGCTGGGTGGTGCTTTTATCGTGGGCAGTCTGTTACCGATGTTAGCGAGCCAGCGGGAATGGATACGCTTCTTGCTGATGTTCATGTTTTTTTCGGTTTGTCTGCAATTGCGCCCCGGCTGGCATTCGTTACATTGGACGCAGGGGGTTAGTATTGTTTACTGCTTCCTACTGGCGTTTCTGCTCTGGTTTCTGCTTCATAAGGCCGGACACCCCGACCTGGCTCTGGCTGCCTTTTTCACTGCCATCACCCCAACTGCCACTTCGGCACCCGTCATCGTTAGTCTGCTCGACGGTAATGTCGAATACGCCACCACCGCTTTCTTTACCTCAAATTTTTGCATTTTCCTTTCGCTGCCTGCCATCTTGCCGCCTATCGTTGGCAATAACACCCCGGGAATCGGCCTGGATATGCTGCAACGCATCCTGGCGATCACAGTGCTACCGTTGCTCGCTGCCACGATCCTGCGATTCCTGTTGAAAGAAAAAGCCATCCGATTGGGAAAATTCTTGTCTCCTTTTACGTTTTATGCTTGGATTCTGGTCATTGTTCTGGTTGCCGCCAACGCTTCCGCCTTCTTTCGAAAAGAAATTGACAATCCCATGCTGACAACCCTGACCAGCACCTCAATCATCCTGCTGTCCCTGCTGATTTGTGCGTTGAATTTCGGAGTCGGCAAAATGCTTGGCACGCCGCGTTATGCATTGGAATGCAGCCAGACGCTCGGTCAGAAAAACACCTCCTTCACGATTTATCTGGCTCTGACCTACGTCGATCCGGTCGCTGCCCTGGGGCCAACCTGTTATGTGCTCTGGCACAACACCTGGAATGCCTGGCAACTTTACAAACATCAAAAATGAGAATTCAGAAGAAAAATCATACCCCTTGAGAAAAATCCCCATGCCAATCTACGAATACCTCTGTCAAAACTGCGGAAAAGCATTCAGCCACCTGCACAAACGACTTGCTGAACAGGCTCCAGCCTGTCCGCAATGCCAATCCAGTGACGTCAAAAAGCAGTTTTCCACCTTCAGTGCCGGCAAAATCTCCGTAGCTTCCGGGTGCTCTCATGCCGAACAATGTCCGAGTGCGGCAGCCTCCGGACACAGCTGCTGCGCGGGATGCAGCCACCCTCACGCTTGATTCAATCCTCTGTAGTCCGAAAGGAAGGCGATTATGAATTCCAATGAAAATGCGATTCCTCAGATTCTGCCCAAATCCTCTTTGTTTACCGATCAACGTCTGCTCCACGTCCGGCATAATGAATATGCTTGGTGCGCGGTTCCTCCGGTATCCATGGCAGAATGGGAAAAAAGGAAAGCCTTCACGATTGAACAAGTGCAGTTGGCTGCGGGTCTGCTCCCGGAAATCCCGGCGTTGCCTCTGAAGGCGGAAGTCTGGGGTCATACTCCTTATGAAGGAACTATCATCGCCAAAGTCTGCATGGAAACCCTGCCTGGTTTGAAATTGACCGGCAACCTCTACCTGCCTGGCAGTCTGCAATCCAAAGCGCCGGCAATTCTTTGTCCGCATGGGCATTGGCAAGAAGGCCGTATTCATCATGACGAACGTGGCTCGGTTCCTATGCGTTGCCTGATGCTGGCTCGCCTGGGCTTCATCGTCTTTAGTTATGATATGATCGGGTATAATGATAATAATGAATTACTGCATCGCTGGCCGAAAGAGCTGAGCGATCCGTCCGCTCTGCATGGGGTCAGTGCTTTTGGACTGCAAACCTGGAACAGCCTGCGAGCTGTTGACTTCCTCTGTTCCTTGCCGGAAGTCGATGCCGACCGGCTGGGCTGCACCGGCACTTCCGGTGGCGCTTCCCAGACTTGGACACTCGCTCTGCTGGATGAACGGATCAAAGTCATCGTTCCAGTCTGTATGCTTTCCTCACACTTTCAAGGGGGATGTCACTGCGAAGAAGGGCCTTTGCTTCGCTTGAATGGAGTAACTAGTTTCGATATTGTTTCTGCGCTGGCGCCAAGGCCCTTACTCCTGCCTTCAGTTACCCGAGACTGGACCAACCTGCAGCCACGCTATGAATTCCCGGCTCTGCAAAAAGTCTATCAGCTTTTCGGTGCGCAAAAGCGCATCAGTAATTTTCACTGTGATGCGCCTCACAATTACAATCAATATACCCGGGAACGAGTTTATGCTTGGTTCACCCATTGGCTGTTAAATCAGGCACTCCGGGAGCGGATTCCGGAAGACAATGTCTCTCCGCCCCCCTTGGAATTGCTTCTGCATTCTGCCAGCCCGGTTGCTGCCAGCATTCCGAGCTGCCGGCAAGCCTTGCAAAAGTTGCAATCGCACTATTGTTCGACAGCGCTTCACAGCAAAGATTCCGGAATTTCTTTTGCAGCCTGGCAGAAAACTCGGCGTCTGCAGGTCAGTAAAATTCTGAATAATGACTTGACTCTGGCCAATGTAGCCGTCCGAGTCACTACCCCGCAATGGAATTTTCGTACCGCCAAAGCCGGCGGCTACCTGATCTCCCGACGTGAAACCGGCGATATCATTTCGGGCATCTGGGTCAACCAAGCCGACAGCAATGCAAAATTACCGACTTTTCTGATCGTTGCTGATCAGCATAAAAACGCCTTCTTCCCCGGCGGCAACCACGCCGCAATTCTTGATACCATCGTCGGTCGGAAATGCAATGCCTTGCTGATCGAATTGCTTGGAACCGGGGAAACAGCCCCCATGCTGGATAAATCACCCCGAGATGAAAACGACCCGACTTTCTACGCCTTCAACCCCAGTTTGTTTTCCTTGCGTGTACAGGACATTCTGACCAGTTTAACCGTACTGCAGGAAAACGGCATTGACAATCTCGCACTGGTGGCAGTAGGCGAAGCGAGCCGGGCGGCAATCTGCGCGCTGACGCTGGCTCCGCAACAGGTCAGCGCTTTTCTGGACTTAGATAAGGTAACCGACACCCCGGAAAATTGGGGAAGTAGACTGTCCTTCCAACCGATGATTCTGAAAATTGGAGGCTTAAAAGGCTGCCTGATGATGGCGGCAGAACGTCAAATCACCCTCTGCAAACCGGCTCCGGACATCGCACAAGCCGCCGAATATGCCAGCCAGGCCGCAGCCAAAAACTGCCGGCTCTGCATCTCGAACGAAAGTCTGATTATTACCCTGGGACGCTTCCTCGGGAATCCCTGACCTACTCACATTTATTTAAAATAGAAATCGATTGTCTTCACCAATTACGCAAGGAGCAGTTCTATGGATATCAAACCGTATCAAAAGTATGTTTTACCCGGTCAGCTGGACATCGTGACAGGCCCGGGCGGTTTGCCCAGCATCCGAATCAGCAATGCTGCCGCCACAGCTGAAATTTGCCTGCTGGGAGCGCATGTGACCTCGTATATCCCCAAGGGACAAAAGGATGTGCTTTGGATGAGCCGCAATACCGTATATGCGGAAGGAAAGGCACTGCGCGGCGGCATCCCGGTATGCTGGCCCTGGTTTGGGGCAGCGCCCACCGGGGCGGACACCAGTCACGGCTATGCCCGTTTTGTCTTCTGGGAAATCACCTCTACCCGTTCGCTGTCACAAGATAGTACAGAGATTATCTTTAGCCTGTTTCCCTCGGAAGCGTGTCCGAAAGCCTGGCAGGAATCCTTTGTTTTGACATTAACGGTTCGGGTTGGTTCAAGCTTGGCCTTGGAATTATCGACCCGGAATTGCGGTTCCAAAGCGTTTCAGGTCAGCCAGGCCTTTCATACGTATTACCAAGTTTCGGATATCCGGAACATTCGCATCAATGGTTTTGACGGGCTACCCTATCATGACACTGTAAAAGGTCGCATGGAAGCGCACAAAACCCAGCAGGGAACCATCTGCTTTGCCGCCGAAACCGATGCCGTTTTCGAAAATTGCAGCGGGCCGGCGGAAATTTTGGATCCCGGCTTTCAGCGCAAGATCCTCATCAGCAAGCAGAACAGTGCCTCCGCCGTGGTCTGGAATCCCTGGATTGAAAAAGCACAACAACTAAAGATGGCCGAGGAGGAATACCTTAGCATGGTCTGCGTGGAAAACTGCAATATCCGTTCCGATGCACAAACCATTCTTCCCGGCAACTGCCATACCTTGAAAGCTGAAATACAAGCCCTGCCAAGGTAAAGAATATCGCCAGGTTAGGACTTACAGCAACCGCACGATGATGTTTTTTCAGACAGAAGCGTGTCGGCGAGCTGAAGAAGGGCTTTGGCGTGTTTTTCCCAGTCATAATCGCGGATTTTACGATATCCGGCTTCGCTTAATTCCGCCTGCAGAGAAGCATCCTCGAGAATCTTCCGGATCGCGGCAGCAATCTGTTCGGGATACCCAGGAGGAAATAAGAGCGCGGCTCCGCGACCAATCTCGCCGAGAGAAGAATTATTCGAACAGGCACAGGGCGTACCACAGGCCATCGCTTCCAGCAAAGAGAGTCCAAAACCCTCAAACAGGGATGGGAAAACATACAGCTTGGCCTGCGTGTACGCTTCCCGCAAGTCTTCCGGACAAACAAAACCAGTGAACACAATCTGCTCTGCCGCCACCGATTGGCTGGCCATGGATTTGATCCGCGCGGCATCCTGCCAATCCGACCCCGCCAAAACCAGCTTGTAACCAGCGCGCAATTCTTCTGGCAATAAGGCAAAGGCCTTGATCAGATTCCAGTGATTCTTCCCGGGATGCTCAATCCTGGAAACATACAGGATATATTTTTTGGCTTCCAACTGATATCGCTCGCACCAATCTCCCTTGCCTTGTGGGAGAACGGAAACCCCATTATAGCAGACTTGTATACGGTGAGCAGGGATTTTCCAGAATTCGTGCAGATCATGAGCGGTTGAATGACTAACTGCCACCAGCTGCTGGGCTTTGCGGACAAAATGCGGCAGAATCCGTTTCAGATACAACATCCGCAAACGACTGTATTTACCGGGAATATGATACTGAGAGAGATCATGCACGACGGCAAGCGTTGGCAGCGGATAAAAACTCAAGGCTCGCCGATTGGCCGCCGTCAGCAGGAAAAAATCGAATTGCGTTTTCCGCAAATAAAACGGCAAAATCAGCAGATGCCAAAGCATTGAAAACACCGGACGGCGTGTCCAACCAGGTGCCGATAAATAGGAATAACCAGAGAAAAATTCTTCCGTACCCGATTCCACCAGCACCGTCACTTCCTGTCCAGCAGCGGCCAACTCGCGCAAGACTTGCCGGATATACACGGAAATTCCTGACTTTCCCCCATCAAAGGGGATGCAATCGACTAAAATTTTTCGTCTTTTTATCATCGTTCTGCCATCTTTTTGCCTATCCCATCCGAGGCCTGCTATTGTATTAACGTATTCTTTCAAGGCCGGCAAATCAAGAAGTTTCCGCAGAACCGTCTAAAAAATCAGTCCGCCCGGTAATCTCTCTTGATTCCATGGGGAAATTAACTCTGACTTCTATGACATAAGTAAAAAGCGGAGGCGGAGATGCACCGGCTAAAGCTCGCTATCGATGCAGGCTGTACTACAAATGCCCCTCTCCCCAAAAATATGTTTTCTGCAAATCATCACCGGTGTATTCTGCCGCTCTGCTGATAGACCACTTAGCAAAGGGAGCCACTTTTCAGCTACTTCAGGCGTGTATTTTTGCCCTATGGAATTATATTATAAGAGATTGCAGAATTTGCCTGGAAGCCAGAAAGACTGCCACTCAGAGGATGAGACCTAACCTTGCCTGACCGGTTTGCTGTGCTTATCGTAGCAACCGTGTGGAACGCTTCCAGTTTGTTTACGGTCTCACTCTTTCGCTTTTGTCTCATACCCTCTGAATCATCATATCAAAACGGGGAAATGCTATGGATACCAATGAAAACCCGATGAAAAATTTCACGCCCCGAGCTCAACAGGTGGTGGCTCTTGCTCAAAAAGAAGCCAAACAGCTGGGGTATGCTTATATCGGAACCGAACACCTCCTGCTCGGAATCATCAAACTGCGCCACGGAGTCTCCGTCAGCCTGCTGGAAAAAGCAGGAATCAACCTGGATGCCCTGACACAGGAAATCGTCAAGGTTTCAAAGAAAAACCAGAAAACGGAACAGGGAGAAGGAGACTTGGCTCTTACCAGCCGCGTCAAACGGGTGTTTACGACAGCCGCAGCAGAAGCGGAAGTCATGGGGTTCAACTATGTCGGCATCGAACATCTCCTGCTGGGCTTGCTCAAAGAGGAGGATGGCCTGGCTGCCACCATCCTGAAAAAATTCGACCTCGATTTTGAATCTGCCCGAAAAAGCATTCTGAAAGAATTAGACCCCCGTTTTCTGCCGGAAGATGCCACCGGAAATGAAGCAGAAAAAAACCTTGAACTTTCGGATGGTGAACTGCTCAATATGGAGGAAAAAGAAGCAGCCAGTAAAGAAAAGATGCCTGCCTTAAAAGCATTTGGCCGCAACTTGACCGATCTGGCTGCCGAAAACAAGCTCGATCCGGTGGTGGGAAGAACAAAAGAAATCGAACGGGTTGTGCAAACCCTCTGCCGCCGTACAAAAAACAATCCGGTACTCATTGGGGAAGCCGGCGTCGGAAAAACGGCTATTGTGGAAGGACTCGCACTGGCCATCATCAACAACAAAGTGCCGGACAATTTGCATGACAAAATGGTCATCGCACTCGATCTCACCCTGCTAATCGCCGGCACCAAATACCGCGGACAATTTGAAGAACGCCTGAAAGCGGTCATGGAGGAAATCCGACGCGCCGGCAACGTCATCCTCTTTCTGGATGAATTACACACCATTGTCGGAGCCGGCAGCGCGGAAGGCACAATGGACGCCTCGAATATTCTGAAACCCGCCTTGTCCAGAGGCGAAATTCAGTGTATTGGCGCAACCACCATGAATGAATACCGCAAAAGCATTGAAAAAGATTCCGCCCTGGAACGCCGTTTCCAAGCCATCATCGTACAGCCCCCGACTTCGGAAGAAACTCTTGAAATTCTGAAAGGTTTGCAAAGCCGTTACGAAGAATACCATCATGCCAATTACTCGAAGCAAGCCGTTGCCATGGCAGTCACTCTGGCTGACCGCTATATCCCGGCTCGATTTTTCCCGGATAAAGCCATTGATGTGATTGATGAAGCCGGAGCCAGGGCTCATATCAGCAGTTCAAAAAGCTTTCCGGATATCTCGGAATTTGAAAAAAAGATTGCCGAAGCCAGCCAGAAAAAACTGGACGCGGCACTGAAACAGTGCTTTGAAGAGGCCGCTCGTTATCGCGATGAAGAAAAACAAGCCAAAGATGAAATGGATGCCCTCGTGGCATCCTGGAAAGATGAAAAAAGTAATCGGCGGGTGATGGTCAGCGCCGATGACATCCGGATGGTCGTCGCCACGATGACAGGAATTCCACTTGCCAGACTGGAAGAAAAAGAAGCCGCCAAGCTGTTGCGAATGGAAGCGTCTCTGACAGAGCTGATTATTGGTCAGGATGCCGCCATCCAGATCGTCAGCCGCGCCCTGAGGCGTTCCCGCGCGGATCTGAAAGATCCCCGGCGTCCCATCGGATCGTTCCTCTTTCTGGGGCCAACCGGTGTAGGAAAAACCTATCTTGCCAAAATGCTGGCTTCCTTCATGTTTGGCGATCCGGATGCCCTGATCCGTATCGATATGTCCGAATACATGGAAAAATTCAGTGTTTCGCGCCTGGTGGGTTCTCCTCCCGGATATGTCGGTTATGAGGAAGGTGGGCAACTAACCGAAAAAGTCCGTCGTCGCCCTTATTCAGTTGTTCTTTTTGATGAGCTGGAGAAAGCCAGTCCGGATGTCAGTAACATCCTGCTGCAAATTCTCGAAGAAGGTCAGCTGACCGACAGCTTGGGACGTTGCATCAATTTCCGTAATACGATCATCGTTATGACCTCCAATGTCGGAGCAACCAACAGCGCTAAAAACAGTTCCTTAGGCTTTAAATCGCCCGACAGCAATGAAGACAACGAGGATGACTTTGAACAAATGCGCGTCGAGATGCTGGACAAGGCGAAAAAGTTTTTCCGCCCGGAATTTCTGAATCGCCTGGATGATGTCGTCGTTTTCCGCCGTCTCAGTCGAAAAGATATCGAACAGGTCATCGGCTTGGAACTGAAAAAGATTTTCGACCGCCTGCAGCGCAAAAATTGTGAAGTCATCTTGGATGCCGACGTTAAGGTTTTTCTGCTCTCTAAAAGCTACAAACCGGAGTTTGGAGCCCGGGAAGTGCGTCGAGTCGTTGAACAACACCTCGAAGACCCGCTAGCAGAAGAAATGCTGCGCCAAGATTTAGATGGTGCATCCTGCACCGTGGCAGTCCATCTTCAGGATGAAAAACTGCTTTTCAATCTGACCATCGACTCTACCTCACACAAAAAAGAAGAAGAAGAAGAAAAAGAAGAAGTTGAGGTTGAAGTCAAGTGAATCCCTTTCTTTTCTTTGCTGATTTCAACGAAATTGCCGGCAAATTTCATGTTTTCAGTTGTTTTTACGATGCCTTTGAGCCTCTTTGAATTATGTCCGTTCAACTCACCATCCGCCAGCCCGGTTCGACGCAGGAAGCTCTATTCCGCCCGGCTGCTCTCTACGAATTTGAGCAGTCTCCGATCCTACTTGGCGGCCCGCAGGGTTCCTGTCCGATTCCCGAAACCTCCCAGCCAGTCGGGCGAATCACGGTCGAAAATGAGACCTATGTGCTGGAAAGTCTGGTTTCTGATTCCGCAGTGCAATATCATTCCAAAACACTGAAGAAACATGAAAAACAGGTTTTGCGCAGTGGGGATTGTTTCACGCTCTGCGGCTGCCCGGTGACTTTCTATCTGAACTATCCGAAAACTGGCGTTTCCTGGCAAAGCAATACCTTGGCTGGACTGGCAAAATTCGGGATTGGCCTGATTCTGGTTCTGCAGGTGTTTTGTATTTTTGTGTTGCCGAATTTTCTGAAAAAGGGGCAATACTGGAGCGGGCAGCAAATGCGTCTAAATATCATTTTCAAGACAGATCAGTTGCGCAAGCAACTCCATTCGATCAAGAATCCGGATCCACTTGTCCAGCTGATCACGAAAGAATATCAACAGGAATTACTGCAACGAACAGCCTATTTGCGGGAATATTCTGAAGTCTTGACTCGCTCTCAGCGTAAAAACATGCTGCAGGCCTTGACAGATTTGGAAGAACAAATCCCTTTTCTTGAAAAAGCGCGCATCGCAAGCACGCTTCCGCAACTGCAGATCAATCGACCCGTAGCAGAAATTATTGAGAAAACAAAACATGAGTAAACTCCTTCGACTGACTGAACGTTTCTCCGGCTTGAAAATTGCGGTGCTGGGGGATTTGATGCTGGATCGCTATATTTGGGGATATGCCACCCGGATTTCCCAGGAAGCTCCAGTTCCGGTTGTCGAAGTCCATCGCTCCAGCTCCGTTCCTGGCGGAGCCGCGAATGTCGTTCGCAATATCATCGGCCTGGGCGCCTCGTCCGGCGCCTATGGCTGTATTGGCAATGACCTCGAGGGAAAAGAACTACTCGAACTGCTGCAACAGGCCGGCGCAGATACTCAGGGAATCGTCTTCGATCCGCAACGGCAGACAACCGTTAAAACCAGAGTGTTCGCTTCAAACCAGCAAGTCGTCCGTATCGACCGGGAATGCCACCACCCAATCAACAACGAAATGCGTAAACAATTGCTGACTTTTTTGCAGAAAACCCTGCTCGAACAGAAGATCGGAGCCCTGATCCTGGAAGATTATGCCAAAGGAATTTTCGATCAGGAGTTCATGCAGGAGACCTGCAATCTGGCACGGCAAGCCGGAATTTTTACCACATTAGACCCCCACCCAACCCACAACTACAGCGTCCATGGGCTGAAATTGATGACACCCAATCGCTCGGAAGCATTCGCACTTGCCGGCCTCCCCTATCAGCCGGGTATCAACAATCCACAGGACGATCCGCCACTGTTAGCGGTCGGATCCGCCATTTTACAAAAATGGCAGCCTGCGTTACTGTTAATTACTCTGGGTGCTGAAGGAATGGCCCTTTTTCAGAAAGACAACCCACTGCCTTTACATATTCCCACCCAAGCCCGTCAGGTCTTTGACGTCTCCGGCGCCGGCGATACCGTTATGGCGACAATGACGCTTGCCCTGCTGGCTGGCGCTTCACCGGAAGACGCGGCACGCCTGGCCAATGCCGCCGCCGGGGTTGTCGTGGGCTATGTCGGAACCACCGCCATCACCGCAGACGCCTTAAAAGAAAAACTGCTGGAACTTTAATCATAACGCTCGTTCAATCGGAAAGGATTTTTGCCATGTCTTTGCGTACTGTCGCCGTCATTCCTGCCCGTTATGGCAGCACCCGCTTCCCCGGCAAACCCCTCGCCCTGATCGCCGGCAAACCGATGATCCAACGAGCCTATGAATCCACCTTGCGATGCCCCGAAATCGCCGAAGTCGTCGTCGCCACCGATGACGAACGGATCCGGACGGCTGTCGAAGGATTTGGCGGCCATGCCGTGATGACGTCCCCCGAGCATAAAACCGGAACGGATCGCATCGCTGAAGCAATCCAGAAAATATCGGCGGATCTGATCATTAACGTGCAAGGGGATGAACCGCTGATGGCAGCCGACGTCCTCTCAAAACTGATTCAAAAAATGCAGGAAACCGGTGCTGAGATGGGAACGGCAGCCGTTCCCTTTTCGGTCAGTGGACGCTCTCCGGAAGATCCAAATGCTGTGAAAGTCGTGCTTGATGCCAAAGGCTTTGCCCTGTATTTCAGCCGTTCGCTGATCCCTTTTCCACGTTCCGGAGGACAAGCCGTAGAAGCCTTGCTACATTGGGGACTGTATGCATACACCCGCGACTTTCTGCAGAAATTCGTCACCTGGCCACAGAGCCCTCTGGAAGGTTGCGAAATGCTCGAACAACTGCGGGCGCTCGAAAATGCTGCGAAAATTTGGGTACTGGTGACGCATCAGCGCAGCATCGGGGTCGATATCCCCAGCGATATTGCACGGGTGGAAAAAATGCTGGCCGAACAGGAAAGCAAAGGCTGTCATTGCGGAACATCGGAGAATGACTGATGACAACTTCGGCGGTACGGGCTGCCGGGAAAATCATTTTTCCACCCCGGTTTTTTGCAAAAAAAATGCCATCTTGCTTGCATTCGCGCATTCCTCAACCATTTTGTATGAGGGACGAATTGATGTAATGTATTATTGAATGGACAGGATAGAAAAATGAGCTTGAAAGAATTTGCGATCACCCCAAAAATTTCCGTCGGCGGCAAACAGCCCCCCTTGATTATTGCCGGACCTTGTGTTGTGGAATCGTTGGAAATCTGCCGGCGAATTGCCGGCGAGGTACAGCAAGCCTGTGAAGAACTGGGATTGAATTACATTTTCAAAGCCTCGTTTGACAAGGCAAACCGTACCAGCCTCTCTTCTTTTCGTGGTTCCGGCATTCAACAAGGCCTGGAAATTTTGGGCGATATCAGCGAAGAGTTTGGCTGTCCCGTACTGACCGATGTTCATGAGCCCGACCAATGCGCAGAAGTCGCCAGCATCGTGGATATCTTGCAAATCCCGGCCTTTCTTTGCCGGCAAACCGACCTGTTGCTGGCGGCGGGTAAAACCGGTCTTCCGATCAATGTTAAAAAAGGGCAATTTCTGGCTCCCGAAGACATGCTATCGGTGATTCAGAAAATTGAATCGACGGGCAATCAGCGCATTTTGTTAACCGAACGAGGCTCTTGTTTCGGCTATCATAATCTGGTGGTTGATATGCGTTCTCTGGTCATCATGCGGCAGTTGGGCTGCCCAGTCGTCTTCGATGCCACTCATGCTGTGCAAACCCCTGGCGGCCAGGGCAGCTCCTCCGGCGGTAGGCGGGAATTCGTCTTCCCCTTGGCCAGAGCCGCTGCCGCCACCGGGATCGATGCCCTTTTCCTGGAAACCCATCCCGATCCGGATCATGCGTTGTCGGATGGGCCGAATTCCGTCCCGCTCAAGCAAATCAAAACCATTCTGAAAACCGTAAAGGATCTCCATGCCCTTGTTGCAAGCTGCTCAGAAAATTAAAGTCGTCATTCTTGATGTGGACGGTGTCCTCACCACAGGAAATATTGGGTATGGAGCCGGTTCCGAACATGAAATCAAGTTTTTCCACGTCAAGGACGGCAGCGGCATCAAGATGTTGCAGCGTGCCGGCCTGAAAGTTGGAATCCTCAGCGGCAGAAGCAGCTTGGCAAATCGACACCGGGCTGAAGAATTGAAACTCGATTTCATCAAGGAAAATTGTTTGCCCAAACTTCCGGCCTTTCAGGAACTCCTCAGCGAATTGGCTGTCACAGCTAAAGAATGTCTTTACATCGGTGATGACTTGGTCGACTGGCCAATCATGAAAAGAGTTGGCATCAGCGTGGCAGTTGCCGACGCCGCAGCGGAAGTGCGGGAAAGCGCGACCATCACAACTCGAGAACCCGGAGGAAAAGGTGCCATACGAGAAATCGCCGAATGGCTTTTGAAAGAACAGAATAAATGGAAAACCATTCTTGACTTCTATGAGTTTTAAAAGTGATTTCATTCTGCTGTTACTACTGCTTATCAGCCCCCAAATGATAGCGGAAAATGATTTTGCAATCGGTGACAACCAGCTCTTTCTGCATCAATTCAAAGCCAATGGAGTTTTCAATCTTAAGGAAAAAAAGACTTCCCCCGCATCAGCCAGCCCCAGCACTTGGAGCCTCAGCGGCGAAAAAGCCATCGTACAAGGAGATCAATACCAGCTTTCCGGCTTTGAAATGGAGATCATCAGTCAGGAACGTGGGAAAATGAGTCTGCTGTCAGCAAATTGCGATTTTGATCGTCTGGCCTATGAAATTAAAAGCAACGCCGCAATTCTTCTCCGCGCAGAGGGTCTGCAAATCTCCGGTTTAGGCTATGATGTCTATCGACAGGATGAGCAAGTCATGCTAGTCATTCGCAGTACTGTGCAAATCCATTTCCAAAAAGAGAAAATTAAAAAACTGAGTGGCACTAAGCCCTGAAAAACGTACGTCACAACAAACTTGCTTTCCTTTTCAGCCAATGAAAAAAAACTGCCCCATGAAAGAAAGAACCATTTCTATTTTATGCTCCCTGCTCATCCTCTGGATGGCCAGCCTACCCTGTTCAGCTCAGGATACCAGTCCACAGCCCCCTCCCCCGCAGGACAACAAAGCCGTCTTGGAGTCTACTTTGCAAGCCCCTCCCCCGCAGGACAGCAAAGCCGCACCGGAAGAAGTCAGCATCTCGGCGGATCGCATGGAAATGCAAATGGAGGGCAATACGATTGAGCTGTCGGGAAATGTCCTTATTTATGACAGTACGATGAATTTGACCGCTGAGAAAATGACCGTTTTCCTGGATAAAGACAACCGGCTGGAACGTGTGGAGGCGCTGAATAATGTCACCATCCGAAAACTCAATGGTTCCGAAAGCGCTACTGGTGAACGGGGTTCTTATGACAGTATCAATGAACTGATCACCCTGGAAGGGAACTGTACGCTCCTGCAAGGGAAAAATGTTCTTAGCTGTTCGGAAATCATTTATGACCGAAAAAAACAAACCATTACCGCCAAAGGAGCATCTCTCAATATCCGGGATTTGAAAAACAGAGGCACTGATAACATCGATTTCTTGAAACTGAAAAACGAAGAAAACACCCCTGAAGAAAAAAAATAAAAGCGCAGGTTTTTTTCTTGCGTTTCCCAGATTTTCAAAGGACGTTTCCCTGATTGTCCAGACAGCACCCGCAAAACCGCACAACAGCTCATGTCAGAAAATGAACCGCTCTTAATGCAGGCTCAAGGCCTGGTCAAAATTTACAGCAACCGTTGCGTTGTCAACCATGTTTCGCTAGAGGTTCGCAGAGGCGAGGTTGTCGGCCTTCTGGGTCCCAATGGAGCTGGGAAAACGACATCTTTTTACATGATTGTCGGCCTGATCAAACCGGATGCCGGAAATATTACCTTCGAAGGCAAAGACGTCTCTCGACTGCCCATGTACATGAGAGCAAGGTTGGGAATGGGATACTTGGCGCAGGAACCCTCCATCTTCCGAAAACTCAGCGTTGCCGATAACATCATGGCTGTCCTGGAAACACTGAAAATCTCCTCCAAAGAAAGAGAAGAAAGACTTCGCGGTCTGCTCAATGAATTGCAACTGACCCATTTAGCTAAACAGAAAGCCATGACCCTCTCTGGCGGCGAACGACGACGACTCGAAATCACCCGTACCTTGGCCACGTCGCCCAGTTTTATCCTGCTGGATGAACCCTTCGGCGGAGTCGACCCAATCAACGTGTTTGAAGTCCAAAAAATTATCGCCGCACTCCGGGATCGAGGCCTGGGAATTTTAATTACCGATCACAATGTCCGGGAAACACTGGCTATCGTCGACAGGGCATATCTGATCTGCGCCGGCGAAATCATGTTTTCCGGAAACGCAACAAACCTGCTGGCCGATGAAAAGGCAAAAGAAGTTTATCTTGGCCCGAGTTTCAAAAAGTAAAACCCGGACATCTTGGCTCGCTGTTTTTTTAAGGAAAGGAGAAAAAAAACAAGTTTTATCTGACCCTGAGCAAGGCCAATACCGGCCGGATCAGGTGCTGACACGTTCAAAACCTGCGCCTGACAGAACTTTTCCTGCACAGGAAGAAAACTGAATATGGCCATTGAAAAGGAGAGTCTCTATGGAATTGTTAATCAGTGCCAAACACATTGAAATTGATGCCGAATATCGACAGGTCGCGGAAGCCGCTGCCGATAAAATAGCGGAAAATTATGCCAAATTGAATTCTCTGCGCTTGGTCTTGAGCAAAGAACGTAACTGGCAGATTGCCGATGCGGTTCTGAATGGCAAAAATATCTCGCTGGTGGCAAAGGGGAAATCGA
>Ga0172378_10000766_pt1 | contig 28887 bp, 25 predicted proteins | sample GrowelOW332metaG_FD_119755 | JGI IMG/M metagenome (GOLD analysis project Ga0172378, IMG submission 119755) | Groundwater microbial communities from an aquifer near a municipal landfill in Southern Ontario, Canada - Pumphouse #3_1 metaG | ecosystem: Environmental > Aquatic > Deep subsurface >...
GCAATCTAAGTTTACTAAAATATGTAATAAAATACTTACCAAGATATATGATGCTGAGTTCGACTGCGATGACTCTATTTCAGTGGAACTGCCCCCTCCAATGTATCTAAATCTGTTGAATTCAGAACAGCTTATGCAGAATGCACAAGCTCAGGTAGATGCAATAACCCCGATGTATGTCGATGTAGATAATGAGGATGCAGAACTGGTAGCATTGGTCAAGGCTAAGATTAAGAAATACTACATGAGGTCATTCGTACCGGATGAAGCTATCAGCCGGATAGTTGAACATGCAAAGATGGACTTTGCTGGAAGTAAGAAAGCCGAACAATAAGAAAAAATAAAAGGGGAGATCAAATCTCCCCCGTCTTTCTTATTAGAATGCTGGATAACTGACTACCGTGCGGCCATCAGCATATGTTTTCTTTGTCGTCCCATCAACGTAGTTGATGACTTCTTCCGGGCGGCGCTGATCAATCATCTCTTTGTGATCGTTGTTGTTAGTGCGGTTGTTAGTTGTAATAGTCATTAGTAATTCCTCCTAGTAATAGATAAGTAACTTCTCATTCACAGTTATAGTATATAACTAAAGATCATGAATATTACAAAAAATAATATCCCTCTACCGTAATGGTAGAGGGATATGTTTTGTTACATTATCTGCTTTGTAATAAAAGCAACCTTGCTCGGCGCAATACCGAGTTTGTTCATGACCGTTCCCATAGATGCCGTAGACATAAGTGGGATATCTGATACCTTAACCAACTGACCCTCAGATTGAGAGAAATGGAAGTTGATGCAATCATTATCGTTGCAAACAAACATGTACTTGATACCATCGCCTTTACCAAGCTTGGTGATATTGATGCCTGTCTGCATACGTTTCATCTGTTTGATGATTTCCAATGGAACACGATTAACATATCCCTTGTTGGTAATTACGACTACACTCGTATCGTTACTTCCGATACTAATCATTCCACCCATTGGGTTCGTAGTCTTCATACTGTAGTTACCCTTAGATGAACGTCTCAGATACGGGGCATCTTTACCATCCAATCTAAGAACCTTGTTACCAGCATATACCAAGAAATCTAACCGATCATCGCTGAACATGATATCGGACACGATATCACCATCGTCCAATCGAGTATAGATCAACCCGGATACAGCAACATTCTCAAAGTCGGTACAATCCATACGTTTGATGTAACCATCCCTAGTAAGTGTATAGATGAACCGATGTTTGTTCTTGCCAAACTCCGCCAATTTAGACTCCATGACGATATCAGTGATATCACTAGTGAGAGTCTTAAGAATGAACCTGATATCCGTCAATTCGAATGAGATGATAGATACAGGAATCTTGTACACCTTTCCCAGATTTCCAAAGATAATTACATTATCCCTGTTATCTGCGATGATAGCACAACGTACCGTATCTCCATTCAATCCATTGATCGGAGCATTTGGTTCAAACTTCTTGATGAAGTTACCGCCAGTAATAACTATTTTGAAAGTACCTGCTGGAACACTGTTGGCTTGGTTAGCCGTAATGAGTTTGCTCATACGTGGTTTACCATACTTGGCTTTAGCAGCAAGCATCTCGCTGATGATCTCATTGTCGATTGCTTTCTCATCATCCATCATAGCCAGATAATGATTAGCAAGCACCATACTTTCATCCCTGATCTTCTTGTATTTATTCAGATAACCGTTAGAGATCTTGCGGAAATCAATATCAAGAAGATACTTAGCCTGAATATCCGTAACATGAAGTTTCTTGATCAGATACTCAATATACTCAGGATCATCAGTTCCTTTGAAAGTACGAATCTTCTTATAGATGTTATCGATCTCTCCACTCTCTAGAGCTTTGATATACAATTCCATCTTATGGTACTTCGTCTTCTCTGTCTTCAGATTGTTACAGTAGATACGGAACTTATTCATCCGTCTAAACTGAATGAAGTCGAGAAGATATTCTTTATATGAGACAAGTACCGGGGCATTGTTTTTGAGAATCTCGAAGTTTACTCCACGACCATTCTCAAGATGAGTCGCCGAATAGAGAACAGATCTAACATAGTTAGCATCTGAACCCTTCTTCAAGATAATCCATTCCCGGATATACTGACTTCCCTTGTCATCCGCAGATGACTCACTGATCATATCGACAATCTGCGGAAGCTTCTTATTTACGATAAGAGCTTCGATATCAGCTTTGATCTTATCGAAGAATACCAAATCTGGAACAGAAGTGATCTTCAATGCCGGCTTACCAACATGATGAACTGCCTTACCCTTATACTCGGTAATCTCAATGTTAGCCCGAACTCGATATTTTCCTCGACCAGTCTCACAGATCTTATCAAACCCACCCGGGCTGTAGATCTGAGTTTGCATACAGTTATCCGGAACAAGACGAACTTTAGCCTTTGGATTCTTCATAAGTTCGATTGTGGCATCAACAACCTCACCGAAGTTATGACGAGGGATATCTACACTCAGACCTGATGCGATACCATATGCTCCATTGATCAGAAGGTTAGGTACAATAGCCGGAAGATAGATTGGTTCTAACAGAGTGTCAGAATAGTTATCTTCCCAATCGACTGCATTATCGGTTTCCTTAAGATTTGCTATGATGCAATCCATTGAATAGTCACTGAGTTTACACTCGGTATAACGACCATTTGCTGCTGGAGAACCCTTCGGATCTCCCCAGTTTCCCTGACCGACAATATATGGAACTTTACATTCCCAATCATTGGTCATCGGTTTCATTGCATCTGATACAGCAGTATCACCATGCGGATGATACTTACCTATTACATCTCCAGCAACTCGAGCAGTCTTGACTCGTGTGTTTATTGCATGGAGATCATTGTACATATCAAAGATGATGCGACGATGTACACATTTCAATCCATCCCTATAATCTGGGATGACTCGTTTCCTTGCTACGTAGATTGAATATAACAGCATATCATCATTATGCTGCTTTACCATTTCTACGTCTCTAATATTACTCAAGTTTACCACTCCTTAAAGTTTGTTTAGTAAGAGTCATATTCCCCCTACAATTATATAGTATACAACTATTACTAAGTTTAAACATAATACCCCTCTACCAGCCACGGTAGAGGGGTATTACTTATGATATATGTAAATCCTTAGGGAGTCAGGATTACATATAAGTTACATGTTATTTGGTTCCAGTAGACCCAATGCCACCAGTTCTGACACCATCAGCAACGTCATCGCTGGTAATGTATGCCTTGGTGATGATTCCCTGAACGAACCGATCACCCTCTGCAATCTTTACTGCCCAATCGCTGTTGTTCACAAGAGCAATGATGATATGGCCTTCATTATTCTCATTGCCATAGTAATCGGAATCAATAATCCCAACAGTGTTAGCCATATTGATGTTCTTCTTGATACCGAGGGACGAACGAGGATATACCTTCAGTACATACAGGCTGTTAGGATCTTCCCTATCCAACCGGCACTTGATACCAGTGTAAATGGTAGCTTTGGAGTGAGGTGCGATCTCAACATCCAGCGGGGATACAAAATCATATCCTGCACTACCGACACTTCCGCGCTTAGGAATAACAATATTTTCATACGGCGCTTTCGAATTTTTGTTCCACTCTGCTTCGGATACTTTCTCAAATGAAATCATTACAATTTCCTCCTATAAAATAGATAGAATTAACACAAATATGTCTTAAGTATATACTTTTTTAATTATTACTTAAGATCTAATTCGACTATGTGCGACGACTCAAGAGTAGCCTTTACGTCGATTACACGCTGATTAGATGACCCCCGATATGGTATAGTGGTAGATCTTGCAGAGAGCTCAAATGGGCCATCTACTAGTACATCTACCATCTCAAGAAGTTTATATTGGTCTGATGATTTGTATGCAAGAATACCATTTATAGTCTCGCCACAGAAACACCAAATATTCTTGGTAGGGAACTTCTTCTTGAACTTCTTTACAAATGGAAGTAATGCAGTAGCGTTACACATTGGACATCCACCAGAAAGAGTTATACCATCAATGTAGTCTTTCTTAACAGCTGTGAAAATTTTATTCTCAATGCTACGGGAAAATGGTATCCCATAGTTATAATCCCATGACTCTTTATTATGGCACCCATCACAGTGGTGATCACATCCGGACAAGAATACTGTAACTCTCATACCAAGACCATCGGCAATAGACTCCCAGTCTATACCAGCAATGTATAACTCTTTCATATAATCCTCCAAAAGATAAAAGGGTGGCAACCTGCCACCCTAATATGTATTCTTATTTTACAAACGAGGTAGATGTGTGTTTGACACGATCTTTGACCTCTTCAATTTTGCCATCATTGAAGTTATGGTAATCTGTGCTCAGATATCCAGTAACTCGACGAAGGCTATAGATTTTGTGACTATGGCAGATTGGGCACTCAGAATCCATCTCAGCCACACTAGCTCCGCAATCAGCACAGTTGTCAATCGGGAAGTTGATAGCCAGATACGGGATGCCGGTCTTCATAGCGTAGTTGATGATTTTCTCAACAGCCGGATGGTTATGAATAACCGAAGACTCAAGCTCAACATAGTTGATCTCACCACCAGTAGACGGTTTAGCAAGTTTAGCTTCGAGTTTCAGTTTCTTATCGATGCTGATATTCTCAAACACTGGGATATGCAGGGAGTTAGTCAGATACTCTTTATCCGTTACTCCTTTGATCTCACCATACTCAGCTTTCAGCTTAGAGCAAATGCTATAGCAGCAATTCTCTGCCGGGGAAGAATATACCGAGAAATTGAGATGATGTTCTTTAGTAGCTGCTTTAGCTTTCTTAGCAATGGTATCGATAATACGCATAGCAAAGTCATAAGCTTCTTTGGTCTGGTTATGGTAACTACCGAACATTGCATAACAAGTATTGGCAATACCGATATATCCGAATGCAAGAGTGCCATGCCGCATAGCCACTTCTACATTACCAGTTTCCCATGCTTTCTTACCCTCAGCGATATCACCGTTAGAGTACATGAAGCGGCCGGCACGAACATTCTGAGAGCAAATGTAATTGTACCGATCAACCAGAGATTTCTCTGCAACATCAAGAAGCTCGCCAAAGGCTTTGAAGAATCCTTCAACATCGGCTGTCTCACGTTTGCCCAAGCAAATACCATACTCAATGCCGAGCTTAGGAAGAACCATCGTGATTGGAGTGATATTACCACGACCAGTCTTCTTATAACCCATACCGTTTACATCATACCCAATAAGAGTACGGCAGCCCATTGTAGCCATCTCAGTATCCGGATCATATGATGGATATGCATTGTATACACAGGTCAAGAACTTCTCACCTTTTGTCTGTATAGCATAAGTAGAACTTTCGGTAGTTATGCTATATGCACGAGCACTCTTATCGTAAGCGATAAACAGAATCTTGGTGATGATGTCTTCAACGTCATACTCCTGTGTCAGATAGTCTGAATATGCAGACAACGGATGATGATCAGCAATGATAATGTTCAGGCTGCGAACATCTTTAAGAGTGATAATCTTCTTACCACTCGGCACTGTATATGTAGTTGGAATGGATCTGAACAGCTCGGAAATTGTAACTTTATCTTTGTTCGGCCCACGGAGAATCGATGAAGAGCCGGGGATATCACATGAGAGATGTGGAGTAGTTTCCGGATTCTTATCTGGCTTATTGCTTACCCAATCACAGTTTACGATGTTTGGATAAATGCGTTTTGTCAGAGACTTGATAGCCAACTGATACAGATCGTAGTTTTTCGTTCCCGGTTTGTCGTTGATCCCTTTCTTATATTTGAAGATAGAGATCGGGAAGATCGGAGTGAAGTGATGTTCACCGATTCCTTCAATCGAAGCATTCAGCAGCCAACGAGTTACACAACGGCCTTCAAAGGTTGTATTCAGGCCGAAGTTAATCGAAGTGAATGGTAACTGAGAGCCCGGACGGGATTCAAGTGTATTCAGGTTATGGTACAGAGCCTCAGCCGACTGCATACCTTCTTTCTCAAGCATATCCATTGCATAGTTATAAGCTGGATAGCTATAGTCATTGAAGATATTCACTTCAGCACAAATAGATGCTCTGTTGATGATGGCGTCTTCAACGAAATTAGTCTTATCATCTTCTGTCTTCAGCTGTACCGCACGATACTTCGCTTTGAATTCATCATAGCTCGCATTCGTCTGATCTACATACTTCAATCCATCCTTGAAATGACGCAGGAAAGACATACGAACGAACGGAGCGAGATCATCATCAATATGGGCTGATGCAACTCCACCGAATTGATTCTGAGATTGAATCTGGAAGATAACAGCAACAAGCTGGCAAGCAGTAGAGAACGAACGGGCTCCACGAACACCACCATTACGAGTATCAAACCCTTTAAGAGTCAGCCGGCCGATATCAGCAAACAGACAGTTGTGATCACCAATCGGATACTCGGTATAGTCATGGATGTAGAGAAGGTTATTATCCTTGTATTTCTTAACCGTCTCATCCAGAAGGCTTTCATCTGCAATCTCTTTCTCAACCACACCAGCAGCTTCGTTCTTTCTTCCGCCGAAAGAATATTCATCGACGTTGGCATTGGAATTGACTACATTAGAAGCAAATACCTTCTCTTTGACCATCTTCATCATCTGAGATTTGGTACGGCGTTTACGACTACGCTCGTTACGGTAGGTGATGTATGCTTTGGCGACCTTAGGATGTTTCTCCATAAGATCCATCTCGACCATATCCTGAATCTCTTCGACCCCGAGTTTGGTTTTCTTGGTGTTGTGGATTCGCTTGGCGATAGCACCGGCATCCTTACCGTTTACATCATTGACCTCATGCATTGCTGCCATAATAGCATCGACGATCTTTTTCAGGTCAAACTTAGTCAAAGCTCCATCACGTTTTACTACATTACTAACCATTTGAAAATCTCCTTTAGTTAAATTATAAAAAAGAATAGAGTTTCCTCTATCCTTTCTTATATTATGAATTAGAATGGGCGTTCAATAGAGCGTCCACCGGCTGCTTTCACATGCCCACCGCCATTATACAACCGCTCGCAGATTTCTGCGCAGTTGATTCCTTCTCTGGAAGTAAACATGGAGAATTCCCACATCCCGAACTTACGATGAAGTACGATAGCCAAATCATAGTCATCGAGATGATCGCCAAAGTTTGTGCTGTTACCAAATCCGGTAATGATGATAGCAGAATGTCCATCAACCGTAGCCTCATAGCTGAATGCCCGATATGTAATATCGTTCTTCTGCTTTGCAACTTCAGAGAACTCTTTACCATAGCCAATAGCCTCAGTAAGAGCGTCCGGATACATGATAAGCTTATCATAGATCGGAGACAACGGATACATCATGGACGAGCTGTACATGTACGTATTCAGATACTCAGATTCCTCATATGACTTAACCCAACGATCATAGTCATCGACGTACATAATGAACTTCTCTACATTGAGCTGCAAAGCCGGTTCATCTTCGATGTAATATGAATCGAGGAACTCTTTCTTGAAATAATCATAGGTAAGACGAGCCCCACAACGACCATTATCGATCACTCCAGTGATGATATTCTTACCAATCTCATCGGAGAATGCTTTACAGAATTCTTCGATATGAGTAAGAGTTGACTGATGATGATCCAGCCATACGATAGGGATATTGTACTGGGAAGTAATGGTCGCAATCTCTTTCATGGTGCCAGTATCAACCGACAGATCAAGAACAAAGACAGCAGCCGCATTAGCGAAATCAATATGCTGTGCATCAATTGCACGCTTATTGTAGTCACACTCATACAGTCTGACACGATCGTTGTACGTATGCATAAGTGCATGAGCCATTACATGACCAGCGGTACGACCATCAAGATCGTTGTGATGACATATAATAATATCTCCCTTGTCAAGAATTTTAATTGCCTGAACATCACCGAATACACATTTTCCATTTTCTACTTTAATCATTTTAAACACTTCTCCTTTGGTATTATAAAGTCATGAAACTTTCTCATTAATTGGTTCGCATACATTTAAAAATTCACTTAATTGGATCAAATTTAATGCAATTATAAATCTTCTTCTGTACTTATTATTCTTACAAAACTAAAGAAATCCCCTCCTACCTGCTATGGTAGGAGGGTAGTTTTCTTAGAATGTATATTTGGACATATCGACATCTTTGATCAAAGATGACAGATCAGACTGAACTTCACGCAGGTCATTGATGGCCTTTTTGACATCGTCTACATTGAGACGAAGCAGAGTACGTGCTCCATTCGGATCTATCATTGATTCCTTGATTTCCTTAGATGACATTTCACCCAATCCCTTATAGCGCTGTACACCGTTCGGTTTGAACTTAGCATACAACTTCATAAGTTCATATAGGGTCATAGGTTCTTTGTTGACATAGTAGACATCGAGACTCTTCTTGATGTACGGATACAATACAGAGCAAGCTTCCATGATTGCATTGTTGAAGAAGATTGTATAACTCTCGTTACCAATCAGACCATCCAATACAATGGAACCATTGCGCTCATGTACATCCAAGAAGCGATGTAAACCTTTGAAGAATTTCTTCTTCCATGCAAATGGTTTATCCTGATATCTGATGAGATACTCAAGAGTCTGCGGATCAATCGCATAGTTCTTGGCACAAACATTGAGTGTCTCTACATAATCGGCGTTAGAATAGAGAATTGCATTCAACTCAGAATCTGTAAGCTTACTAGATTTAGTCTTACCCACAGAATACTGAGCGGAGAACTTCTTCTCTAAGAATCGGCTATACTCGTCTTTATCCACAAAGTAGTGCCGGCTCTTCTTCCCATTCGGAATAGAGTACAACGGCGCCACAAGAATATATACCCGGCCAGCCAAGATAAGTTGTGGGAAATACATCAAGAACAGTTTAGCCAACAGCTGACGAATCTGATATCCGTCGGCATCTGCATCGGCTGCAAAGATGATCTTATCGAATGCGCACTTATTGATATCGAAGTTCTTACCGATACCACATCCGATAATAGCAGCGATTCCCAATACTTCTTCATTTGCAAGTATAGCTGCTTTACTGTTGGAGAATGCATTAATAATCTTTCCTCGAATTGGGAATACTCCCTGAGTGAAAGAGTCGCGAGCATTCTCTACTGATCCTTTTGCAGAATCCCCTTCGCAGATGATCAGCTCAAGATGCTTCCTACCAGATGGTTTTGTATACTTGGCAGGAAGTCCAGATAATGCCGATACGTTCTTTACCTTCTTGATGAAGTTAGTCTTGTTAGATTCCTCAGAGAGTCTAAGTTCAGCTGATTTCTTATAGAAGACACAGAGACGATTCATCTCATTACCGTTCATCTTGATCCATTCATCAACCTGAGCTTGCATCACATTAGCAATAAATGGGATAACATCTTTGTTTGAAAAGATCTCTTTAGCCTGCCCAGAAAATACAGGCTCAATATGGGATACAGTAACCACTGCAACCAATCCAGAAAGAATATCATTACCAATACATCTTGTCTTACTCTTGGTAAGATAGATCTTGTTCATATAATTCCGGAAGTATGTTGCAAGAGCTTGAACGAATCCCTTAACATGTGATGACTCAGAGTTGACTGTCGGACACATGTTTGCAAATGAGATGATATCTTCTGGGTTGCCGATCTTATCCTCATCATATGTAAATGCAATATTGCATTTGATGTGACCATCATCTGCATATAGTACAATCGGAGTGATGAGTGGGTTCTGTGTTTTCATGATAAGGAAAGACAGAATACCATCTTCATTCTTAATCTCCCTATCGATGACGGTGCCATCTTTCTTCACTCCTCTGAAGTGAAGAGTATTGACTACACCTTTAGGCAAAGCCGATGCCGGAGGCGTGAGGAATAGGATCTTTGTACAAAGTTCCAATACATCCTCACATGTCGTATTGAGTTCCAAGATAACATCCAATGACGGGATAAAGGAAATGATAGAACCCTGATAATGATCCTTATTAGGGATCTTAATCTCACCCTTAGCCCATGGGTGGCCATCATTGAACTCAATGTGTCTGGCTTCCCCTGTATACAGATATGACTCTGCTACAAACTTTTTGGAACAAGCATTGGTAACCTTACTACCAACACCATGTCTGCCACTGGAATACTCTCCAGCCTTTTTGACATAGTTGGATGAAGTATGTTGAGTAGCAAAGATTCGAGTCATATTTCCAAATGGAATGCCTCGACCAGTATCCCTTACTGTAGTTTGCAGATTGCGTTCATCATACTCTACCCAGATCTCATGACAAGGTGAATCTTCTTTGACCATTTCATCATACGCATTCTGCGTAATCTCCCGTATCATATTAATATGACCACGAGTATCCTGATATCCCAAATATTGCCCTACTGTCTTTCTGACAGCATCTACGAATGACGAAATCGTTTGAATCTCGTCTCCATACGAATCAATGTTTTTCTTCATCTTGTCTGAAACATTCAAATTCGCGAACCTCCTTAAAAATAAAGCCTGCATTAAAAAACATAAAATACTAGTGTGAGATTTCTCTCACACTAGATATGTTATTTAAAAATACAGACTTAATTTGCAGTTTCAGGTATCCTTAGCCTTTGAATGCTTTGGATACATCACTGGTGCCGACCATCGGGGACGGGCCAGTTGCTACCGGGGGTTCAACTACACCGATAGGACGATCTGCGCCCATCGACGGATTCGGAGCTGTCATAGCAGATCCATAAGAACCAGTTACGTTGCCACCCATATTAGCACCCATACCAGCGCCACCATACATATTGCCACCCATATTAGCAGCACCAGCGCCGTAGCCACCCATCATAGCCGGATTTGCACCGAACATACCAGCCGGATTCATCATCATCGAAAGATTCTGGAATGCACCAACAGAGCGATTCTGCTCAGTCATATGATTGCCCATGTTCTCCCATTTCTGGTAGTAGTTCATTGCAAGGCGATAGAATGCCGGAACTTTCTTGACGAAAGCGAACGTACGATACAGGCTACGACCTACTGCCGTCGGCATCGGGCCATAACCGGTTTTTGCAGTCTGGATTACATCGTTGTAATCAGCGCAGATCACGTCGACTTCATCATCGGTCAGATCAGGAACCATAGAGAACGTCTCGCCGCAAATGCTGCAAGTGCAAGTACCGTTGTGGTTATCGATCAGCGTGATATTGCCGGATTCTGGATCTTTGTGCGAGCACATCTGGACGAGACACTCGTCCTCGGTGATATCCAGAATAGAAGCCTTGTTGCCGGACTGAAGACGTTTTGCTTCATCCTTGGTCAATGGCTGAGTGAGAACAATGTTCTCTGCCGGTCGTGCTGCCATAGTCCCATTGTTGTTGAAACCATAATTTCCACCGTTGTTGTAATACATAAAATTTTCCTCCTTAAGGATAAAAAGTTATTTGTGTTAGCTATTGCAATAACTAACACTCACCTATATAGTATATAACTATTATTAAGTTTACTCTTGGTTACTTTTTAATTATTGTTAATGTAATCAAGTTTCTTGGCACGGTTGATATCAGTTACTGGTTTGACGGCATCAAATATGAATGCCCTATTCTTCTCGATGATATCATCAGTAACAACTACCTCAGAACCAGTGTTTACCTTGCATCCAGCAGCCTTGATCTTTTCTGCGAACTTCATGAATATCCCTTCATTCAATTCACAACGCATCTGCTGAATCTCACTGTAGTCTACACAGTACAGCGCACCAGCATTCATAAGCTCAGGCTTAATACCTCCGATATGCTCAGCACCGCGAAGAACATTACCATTATTCGTAACACCATATACTAAAGCGTTGGTGTCATCCCAATACACAAGGTCGCATTTCTCAGACAAAGATAATGAGTTATCAAACTCAATTATAATTGACGGCGTATTGGTTATTGTAACCAATTTTCCGTCTTTGTCTCTTACCTGCATTTGGTACTTGATGCTCCTGAATATACCTCTGATCTTTATGACGTCTGAATTTTCCATTGTTGTCACTCCTCATTTCTCTTGGAATTATAAGCAAAGTTATCCCAAGCAATCTCCTGTTAGTAACAAGTACATAACCATTGTATACCCATAGGATATAATCATTCTTCTGGATACTTGATAGATATACATGCATAGAATCATCCTTATCGAAATCTTCTATACCCTTACCTTTCTCCATGAATAATTGAAGAAACCTCTTCTGTGCTCTCTTAGGTATTCCGGCTCGTTCCTTGATCCGTTTAGTGAGATGTTCGGTCTCTATTATATGGTCATGCTTTATATATCTCATTATTGTCACCGCCAACGAAATTTGGGATTAGAACAACGGAACTCCATGTGGAGTTCCATTAATCCTATGTCATGTACGTCATAAATCATAGCGATACTGCTTCGCATCGTTTGATATCCAATCTAACCAGCCAAGATTGTTAGACTGATATATACTGTTCAATCCATTATAAATAGTATACAATGCGCTTGTACGACGCATTATATGCGCATACACATAATTGAACTGAGGATCATTAGTTTGCAAAGGATCTGTCATAGCAAGACTGTTCAGACCCTTTAATAAGATATTTGATTGTAGATACTCACTCTTAGCACGGGTGATCATAATATCCATAAACTGTCGATTACTGAATGCTTCTCCCCAAACAGTTTTATCGACAGACCCAAATGCTAAATCCTTGAAAAAGGATATTGCATTCCTATTCAATTCTTCAGGGCTCACATAAAGGAGCCAGTCGTCTCCCTTATCATCCTTCAATCGTTCAAAGAATCTAGATTTGCGTTTTTTCAACTTTAGCCCTCCATTTCTTTTGCCCACAGCTCCTCGTAATTGATGCCTGCGGACTCACACATCTCATTGAGATCATCGACGGTAGTGATTGCCGTTTCCGAGATGACCTTGTCAGACTCAATGCACATACGCATGAAAGAATATACAGTGACATTCGTTTTCATGGTCTGATTCTGAGTCATTACGAAACTTTCGTTCAAATTAAGTTCACTGAGCAGAGATTCCAGATAAAGGAAGGTTTCCTCTCTGGTACTCTTGAGTGAATCATCGTTAGGATCGATATAATATGCTTTTCCCTCAGGAGAAGGCATGCCATTCTTATTCCCAACGAATGATTCCCAAATACGGTCTTCACTCTGCATGGTAAGAAGACACAGATAAACCTTAGGAACATCCGGTTTGATGATGTTCCCATTCTCGTCTTCACGCTGAATTACCTCGATCGGTTCTGTTACCATTGGCATAATAATTCCTCCTATAGATAGATATGAACTGAGGATTTCTCCTCCTACAATTATATAGTATACAACTGTATCTAACTTTAGTAGTACGTTTTATTAGGAATGAAGAAGAAACACCCATTGGAGAAACGAGTTATACCAGTATAGTCTAAATTCTTGTTTATACTCTTATTGAGATACTCCTTGAAGTATAGACCCACTTCATACTGAGCTCCCTGAGAGATATGAGTGGTTATAGAGTATGCATACTCGAACTTTTCACCCTGCGAGAACCTAGAACCCTTTATGATATTCCTCTCTTCTGGAGAAGCTATGAAGTATTTATAATCACACTTCAATTGAGGGAATTCATGATCGAGCATAGACGGTAAGAAGTTCATCCTAAAGGTCTTACCATCAAAAGAAGATGCATCTGGCTGGTTGGATACTATTCCCATCAGACCATTAGCCAGATTAATCCCATCTACTTCCAATTGCCAGTTATTCTTTCTACATACTAACCTCTCACCATAGTTAGGGAGAGATCCACGGAATCCAAGAATCTTCTCTCTGATATATCGATTGAACTTATCTCTGGTTGCATTCTTACCACAGATGATAACGTTAGACTGTTTGATTATAGAATCACGAATATCTTCATGATACATAACAATAGCATTACCATATATACCCGGCTCTAATGGTTGATCGTTAAGTATCCTATTTGCAAGGTATACGATTCCAGAATTCTCATTCTGACGCATAATCTGTGTAAGGTATCTGATCTTACCCTCATAGAGATATGCCGGCCGATCCCTAACTGGAGGTAACTGATTCAGATCACCACAAGCTAATACTTTGAGATGGCGTTTCTCTATCTCATTCTTAAGAGAGTAAGGTACACACCCGGCCTCATCTATGCAGATTAGTTTTTTCCCATAAGGTAGTGCTTTAGGGACAAACTCTAACCTCTTCTTCGGCCGATTGAGATATGAATCAAATTCTCCTGTTGGAACTAACTTAGGTTCATATAACCATGAGTGTACAGTCTTAGCATTGATAAGCCCTTTACGTCTCATGACAATAACAGCAGCCCCAATATAAGACATTGGGACTACTTCGGTCATATCTAAACCTAGTCTCTGGATAATGGCATTCATTACCACAGACTTACCAGTACCAGCAGAACCACTAAACTGAAATACCTGCTCAGAACTGTTGTTAAACCACTCAACTGCATCTTGCACCATTTGTTCTTGTTCAGGATTCAGTATAAATCCTTGATTCATTACTCATCAATCTCCTTAAGCTGAGAAAACTCACCTTCCATGACATTCTCAATACGCATAATAAGGTCAAGATACTTAAGGGAGTCTTTATTGTATACATGTGAAGTATATTTAACCCCATTAGCAAACTCTACCTCAAGTCTGCCAATAGTATCAGGCTTATTGTTGGTCAAGAACATCATGTTAATCCCGTATCCAAGTTTACCCATATAATACAGGAACAACTTAGCCGCATTCTTAGAGTTGTAGTATACTTCCAAAGAAATATCGTTAGGAGTAACCTCATAGTCGATATGCTTACATACATACCCATTGAGCAGTACAGTCTCTACACACTCATCGTCATCCTCATATGTAATAGACCCATCTACATAGATATCCAACCCAATATACCTCATAAAGAGATCCAGTGCCCTATGCATTTTAACCACATCTACATCGATAACACGCTTAGCCATTGTTATACTCTCCTTTAATTATCTAATCTTCGACCTTCTATTAAGAGGTGAATTACTATGGATATGAACTCAACTGAAATAGCAGTATTGCTAGAAACAGTAAATAAGTATACCCCGACGACGCACAAGTTTAGATTACAGACAGTGACTGGGTTACAAGAGAATTCTTTAGACTCAGAAACTAAAGCTGTTAATACTAGCAACTTGCTCAATAAAGATTCTAGCACTATACCGAAAGGGAATGTTACTACATCTGACGTAGTAGAACTTACTATCCCGAGAGATGTGTCTAGGAACTATCCAACTAAATTTATACCACCCGGGACTAGATTCATTGTCTCTTTCACAGGTGGGGATATCACTAAACCAGTCATCGTAGGAAGGGAGTTCTAATAATGGCAAGTGTACCAGTAACAGACCCAGCATATGCTCACAGATTATCAGAATACATAGCCGCTGGTAGAGTGGATAGTTATATCTCATACAAAGATCTTTGTTTTCTAAACAAAGATGGCAATATCATCTACACAGTAAAGAATGTAATAGAAGACTACATGTATGAGTTAAAGAGCATGGCTAAGAAAGTCATACTCTCGGATGATGAATTCTTCAAATATAAGTACAAGCCACAGATCTTAGCATATGATATCTATGGAGTAACGGAGTTCTATCCGTTTATCCTAATGCTGAATAACATGTGTAATATCAGGGAATTCACTCTTCAGGAATTCTGGCTTATACCGAAGACTACGCTTATAGAAGCATTGTCTAATATCTATACTGCTGAACATGCAGATATTGAAACTTATAATTCCAATTACGAATGATATAGTCCTAGAGCATTAACGTGCTCTAGGATAAGTTCTGCCCTAACCCCGATATGCAGCCTGCTTCATATAACGGTTAGGATCTACACGGTATACCGCTTGAATCTTATCACCGTAATCTCTGTACACAACCTGCTTAAGCTGATTAAACCCAGCAACCACATTTCCTCCAAGAATGCTTTCTTCCAACGATTCTCTTCTACCCGGAGTAATGTCTGGAGTTCCCATCTCTTCAATAAGATCAGTGAGTTTACCACCAGCAGCTTCAAGTTTGATTGTATCACCAAATGCCTGTCTGAAGGAATCCTCGTCTCTCATAAGCTTAGTCTTATATGCAGGGAATGCGGCATCCTCATCTTCTACATATGCAATTGACCCATCTTGGAACGGCTGATAGAATGTAGTTTCATTTGTAAAGATTCTGTAACGTTTCTTAGCCAATTTGAATCCCATGTACGTATTGCCATTCTGCACTTCCTTAGTGATGAAGATAGATGCATCTAGATTCTCCTCAATCAACCCAGACTCACCAATCATTGCTCGGCCTAACTTAGATACTAAGTCGTGACGATTAGAGTTTCTACTCTCATCTACAACTCGAACACCTTCACGGTTAAACTGGGATGCAGTGATAACAGGTACGTTGTAGAACTTAGCATAGTTAGCGAAGTCATTGATTACACTACCCAAATCCAGACGCATATCTCCAACGTAATCTTTCGGACGAATACGCTTGATGTAATCCTGAATCATACAGATAACTTCGAAACCTTTATCAGACAAATCATCTGTAAGCTTATAAAGATAGTCAGTATTTACAGAGTTGATCGGCTTATACCGAACGATGATATTGATCGGAGAATCTGCTGTAACTCCAAGTGCTTTCTTCAACTCTGCAAGAGTCTGCCTCATCGGGAGTTCTGTCATTGTAGTTGGATTACAAGCGATATTGTAGAAGGAATTAAGAATGCTTGAAATCTTATTCTCCATTGTCAGAAACACAATACACGGGATCTTAGTCTTATCCTTACACACATACTCTGTATTGTACTTCTTCAGCTGATAAGCAAGGTTCTGTAATGTGATAGTTTTACCATCACCCGGAAGACCGAATAAAGAATACACCGCTCCACCAGAGAATCCACCAGCAATGATATTGTTAAATGCTCTCATGCCAGTCTTAAGCTTAGCGGCAGGACGCTCTGCATCGCGATACACATCGGCAATTGTGTTGTCAAGATTCATGAAGTCGACTGTATTGTTCAACTCATCTGTGTCTACAGAGTTCTTTCTAAACTCGGAACTCATGTTAGTTATGTTTTCTTTGAGTTTCTCTACACACTCAAGCTTATGATTGTAGTCAGTATTTACATACTCACTGATCGAATGACCAAGTTCAAGGATATGATTGTTGACAAACTGAAGGTTGGCACAAGATGAAATTGTGCTCTCTGCCCAGCTTACATCCTCATTCGAAATCTCATCAAATGCTTCTGGTGAAATTTCACTGTACTTGTTACCGACCAGACCCATGATATCTCTGATAAGGATATTTCTATTCGTAATACCCTTATCCACACGACCGATCAAAGCATCTTTAATGAAATGATAACGAATGATACAAGCAGGATTACTATCAAACATGCTCTCATCGATAGCGTTGAAGATATTCTTAAGGGTAGCCAATGATACTCTGTGAATGTTAGCGTTCTCACTCAATACGTAAGCACAGAAAAGATTCATAATCGTTATGTCAAAATTAAACTTGACCTTATCGTCCCGGATAACTTTTCTTCCGTATTTTGCCTGTCTGTCCTTGATTGCTGTTGACATGTGATGACACACTCCTTCTATTTGTAGTACATCGGTGTTGACTGACCAGTGGATTATAACGTCTCTTCCAACAAAGCGATCAAGTCTTGAGAAGTGATAAATGTACTATTCTCTTTATGGTTAATATACTTAGCAAGTATCTCATATGGAGTAGCAGACTTATCAAATACGAACCCATACTCCTTATATTCATCATTCAGTTTACTAGTCTCCTTAATAACAGAATCATTCTTGAAGTTAGCATCGATTCTGACATTAGGATTGTTCCTGAAGTATGATCTAACTACTGCTAAAGTATTCTCATTATTCTTAGTGAACTGAACTCTGATATACTCTATCCCTTGTTCCCGTCTAGCTCTAATCTCTTCAATGATCTTCTGTGGATCTGATTGCAGCATATAATCGAGATTGATTGTATCATATCTAAATGAGGTAATTGGCTCAAAGTGCATGCAATACTTCATCGTCTTGATATTGTGTAACAAGATAAAGAATCCCTTATCCTCTTCCTCGCCAAACTTCCATCTATATGGAGATCCACAGTAGTAAAAATGTTTATTGAAGCATCCAGAAGTATGTACATGACCAGATATGATAGGGCCTTTACAATAAGCAAAGTCCTCTATAGAGAATACTGGTTCGCGATCTGAGTTGAGATCTGCTATATCCTTGCCATAGATAGATCCCTTAAATGTACCATGCATATAACAAGCATCATAGTAAGAACCATTACGGAGGAACTTGTTATAGTAGTCAGAACCCATGTTATATAGCTCGGGAATTATGAGTACATTCTTTCCTTTGATGAACTCAAACTGAGCCTGTTCAACGATACGAATATCGGCCTGTTCTCTATAATGATAGAATAATTTTAACTGATCTGCATCATGTAATGCAGTGCCAGCTATGATAATAAGAGTTGTATTCTTCTTTCTACAGATTCCTATGAGCAATTCAATGAACTCACATGCATACATAACTGCATTGGAGTTAGCCATGAACTTATGATCAAAAATATCCCCATCTATAGATATAATATCTAAGATGGGGAGTTGTTCTAAGTAATCGATAAACTGTTCCTTCAGTATATCGAATTGTAGTTTAGGATCAGTAGCACCCATATGAATATCCGCTATATGGGCTTCAACAAACGTATTTACGAGTTTATCTCTATATACAACTTCTTTTAGCATTCCTAATTGCCTCCATTTTAATTCAATTACAACTATGTGGGTACCTAATTCAATTGTTACAGATGCGATTAGGTACTCCCTACCTATTAAGGTAGGGAGATATTTAGTGTATTTTATGAAGAATATACTGTATCGCATAATTGTACAGAATCTCTTTGTTCGCATCTAACAATTTGTTTACAGTTTTATCCACTTCTGCATTCTTGCGGATATTATATGATAGTACGGTATCCACTCTGTTTACATCGATATCTATAGTATCACCAGCAATGGTACAGGTACTGATGCCATCTTTCAATCTAAGTTTGATCAGGATAATGGTTTCTTCGTCACGAAGCAATACATTAACCTTGGCATCATCACTGATAATGATACTGAACGGAACAGTGGGTTCTGGTTTCTCACAAGCTGTATATAGATTGATGAGGCTGATAGCTAACTTATCCAAACTTCTAGTATCGGAGATCAGTTTAACCACATACCCGACGTAGAATGATAAGAAATACCCTATGAATTTACGTTTATACCCTATATCATATCTGTTATACAGATTCATACAGTTTACATAAACGTCAAACAATGATTGAGTCCTATCAAAAAGTTTCATTTTGCTACCTCATAATTTTGAACTTGTTCTCAATATCTTTCATCATCCAATACTGGTAAACCATTGCTCCAAACGCTGAAGAACATTCATTCATATAATGCTCATGGGCAGGTCTAAGCATATCAATGATAAACTCCTCAAACTCAGGAGAGTGTTTGAATAATCTTAATACCACGAACCCAGACAGATCTTTTACAATGTTATTGTATTTAAGCATATTACGATATGCCGCAAGTTGTAATGAATACTCTACACGAATATGGTTACTAGTCTTAAAATCTACTAACCATGGTTTGCCATTGATATTCAATAGCATATCATATGTCCCGCCATACCAAGGACAGGTAAGAACAAACTCTTGCCCTAATACCTTAACATCGTTATCTCGAGTGAGTTGTTTCCACCAGAGTTCAAATGCTTCCATAGGTTCAGTCGGAGTTCCAGCTGGAATAGGTTCTCCTTTGATATATTTCTCCAAAGCAGAATGTACTGCTGTTCCATAATCAGCCGCAGCATTCAGTACATTCTTATAGCTCTGATGTTTGAACCCAAGATGATTTGCCCAACCCATCAAACTCTCATTGTGTCTGCATGACGAGATAATCTCAGTAACTCTAGGTACTGGTTTTCCATCATGCTCATAGTGATGATTAATAATAGGGTTATCTAATTTCTGTATATCATCCAGCTTAAAGCTTTGCGGTATATTATTATTATCATGGTATTTTCTCTTTTTCATTTGCATCCATCCTCCTACTTTCCTTAACATATAGTTTCTGATACTTTAAAAATTGATTCTAGCCTTTACTTTACTAACCCCTGACATATAAATAACCTGTTATCTAATAGATTGGAGTGACTATAATGAATCCTGAACACAAAAAATACGGTGATTGCTACCTGTATACCAAATACCCGAAATATAATGAGATGCTCTTCCGAGCTATCCTCGAAGGTACGATCGTCGATAAAGACTCTGACGAAGTCAAAGGGCTGATTTATGACATGAAGCGTTCGGCAGTAAGTCAGACGGCTGTTAAGGTTATCGAATCTGATAAGACAGTATTCCTTCGTCCAGCCAAAAGTCTTCCAAATCAGTTCAAAGTCTTCTATGCCAAAGACCCGAGAACAAAAAAGAAAAAGTTGTTCATTGATGCATCTGCACCGATGACTCGTTACAATCTGTCGTACTATACCGCATGTATCATCGATGGATTTTGGGAAGTTTACTACAATGAGAAACCTCGTTTGAATCCTATGATCGATGGTGTATCTGGCTGTGCATGCTTTGCTCCATTGTTTACCCATATCATCGACTACATCGGAAAGATCACCAGTAACGAAGGCGCTAGAGATCGTTGTGTATTCTTCTCTGCTATGTATTTTTATACAAGCATTGCTCAGATTGTGGATGATAACACCGTTAATGTCTGTGCTAAATTAGCAGGGCTGTCTACGACTAAAGCGAACGTCTATATGCTTCATGCTGATGCCGATTCGTTTAATAGTCTGAACAACTTTGTCGGTTTCGTGAAAAAGGAATTTGGCATAGATAAACTCACAACGAATCTGGTTGTAGAGAAATGGATGTGGCTATATGGCCCATCTACAGTATTCGCAACTGAATACCTCCCGGCATTTGTATCAATGATCGTTGATGCATATACTGGTGGGTATATGAACAACCAGACTACCATAGAAAAGATCTGTGGCAAGAAGTTTGTCGCTTATGGCAAGCATTTATCAGAAATGTAAATCCATGGGAACCATATTGGTTCCCATTATTTTTTGAAAGGAGGTTGTTTAGTTGTCACACGCACCAAATACAGTAGAATTGTTTACTGAAACAGAACCTATCTATAGCAATGATTCAGGATTGACTGATATTACTGAATGGAAACGTCGTAATACAAATTCCATGATCACTGATAATCAATTAGGACTGATTCCAACATGGATGGATGGTTATACCTATCAAAAGACTGACACATATTTTAAGAATGGTAAATACGAGACCAATAGAGCATGGTATACAACAGTGGTCTTAGTTGAAGGATTGATGAATAATCTAATGCTTGATGAGCAAAAGAATACTAACTTCTATGATCATGATAATAACAGTATGAGATACTACAAGCTCAATATGATAGACGCATATAAACAAAAAAGATGCAACGCATTCCTTCTGTTTGTAAATAAAGTGTTTATCCCATGGAGTAGAATCACTATCGTTCGCAGTGATAGATATTATACTCTAATGATTACAGAGATGGATAAGGATCTTCCTATAACATCTTTTGATATCCTTCATATCCCGTTCAAAGTGGAATATGATGAAGAGTACAATGAAACCACTATACGGAATCTGTTTTCATTTGATGAGAATGGAAGATTCACCATTGGTACTGCCAAGTATCATGTCGGTATCCCAGATGATAACCAGACGTTAGAATCAACTACGTTTCATTCTAACTCATTCGCTCTGTTCGATACAGGGATTGATCCTAAGATCAATACCACTCCAGATAACTACTTTGTCTTTACATCGGATGGATTGATCAATAAGACAGAGTCTGTAGAAGCATTTAACAGAAATCTGTTGACTACCGGGGCTGGATCGGTTCTAAGTGAGTATGTGGTTGCTATATGGGATTCTCGTAGTAATAAAAATGAAGCTATGACTATGAGATCCATCAATTCTGACTTTGCTAAACGGTTAGTTCGTAGTGAGGAAGGTATTGCTGGGCTGGAAGTAGCTAAACTTGATGATAAGTTTGAGTTTAAGCATTCTTCTAAGATGAGATATGTGGATAATCTCTCTAATAGCAAGCAGTATCTGTTCAATCTCGACCATAATAAGTTTGATAAAGCTTTTATGGATATAAGAAACATAAACGTCGTTGAATATGGTCATATAACTCCAGTAAATGGGATGATTACTATGCTTAGAGATGTTTATGATGGGGATAACTACGAAACATTTCCGATTATCTTCATAGATGGTCTTGCTGATTCGGATTGTAATAATAGTATCGTGTATACTCCAGATTCTTTCACATTTAGAATCTCGAATACATATACTGATCTTACTATCATCTATTTCAAGAAAGTAGATAATAGATTGCTCATTCCGAAGATTAGTGGTAATAATCTTACCCTTAAAGACTCTGCATTCGTCAATATAGATTGTGTAACCCCGGTTATTGCATCTGATTCGTTTGTACGGCCTCTTAAGAACCATATCGACGGAACTAATATAGTTCTCGATGGAACTTATCGTCCTACTGGTACAGAATACATTGGATTGGTATCCAAATATCAATTCCATCATATGCTTTCTATAACTCCGGCGCCAAGTCATAAGATTAATTTGAATGATGAATTCAAATGTGCTTATGATAAGAATAAGTTCCTTGTATTCATCAATGGTAAGCTTCTTAACTCTATTTTCTATGAGCCTGTGCTTCCATCGATGGTTAGGTACGATGATATCCAGAATAAGGCTATTTATTTCAGGAATAAGCTCGAAATCGGAGATAAAGTAGATATCTACTATGTATCCAGCGTTCCTCTTACGGAAGCTAATGTAAATGGTGACTTATTGATCAATTGTATCAAGACGAAAGCTACATATGATGGGCAGCAGACATTCAAAGTCCCATATCCGTTCAAGAACTATCCTCATATCTATGATGGATTCTTCTGTATCAAGAACTCTAGTTATGTAGACAAGTCTCGGTATGTATTTGATGGCGATAACATCACTTTCACTGATCCTGCCGACAAATTCTTCTTTGCCCAAGATCTTGTATTCGTATTTCCATATTATCGTCCTGATTGGGATAACGATGATGAGGTTAGTGCTGCATCTGCTATGCATTTTCATTACTATCTGACTAGAACTGGGGATAAGGCTGTGAGTACAGTAGACTTTACTCCAGATTATAGAGGAACCCCTAATGGAGCTACGTATCTATTCATAGATACTACATACATTAGCCCACTTCGTTATACATTGACTGGGTCTACAGTTACTTTCCTCAACGGAGAAACTGTAAAGCCAAATACAATGGTTACGTTGGTTGTGGAGACAGATAAGGATATGTTCAAAGACAATAACGTCGTCTTAGATCCGGTACTTGTTACTGCAACTGAAGATGCACAGTATGTATTTGATATTCCAGAGCCAGATTATTATGATTCGTTCTTTATCATGAAGGGTTCCGTTATCTTAGCACCAAATCGTTACTTTGTAACTGCTGATAAGAAGATCCTTCTGACTGATAAGACTGATTATATTCCAAAAGGAAGAAATATTCAGTTTATCTTTGTTAGAAAGGGAAACGATGTTCCTGCTAACTACACTGAGAAGGGATTGATCCATCTTAAGACGGATTACATGATCTATCGTCCTTCAGAAAAATGCAAGAGTTTCAAGATTCCTACAAACTACTACCATAGATTTAGATTCAATGAGAATAACATGCTCATGTGGTCTAACTCTGTATTCTACGATAACGATCGTTATACTATTCAGGATAACGTAATTACTCTTATCAATGATGATGACTATTTCTATACGAAATCTCTTGTTGTAGTTATGATTGCATATGAAACCTTGAACTACAATACCGTTGAAGGAGACTTGGAAGAGAAGGATATCATCTACTTTGAAGATGTAGATGTCCCAATGCGTAATGGAGCTAAGGATTACTATATCCCATGGCCAAACCCGCCATTCACCGATACTGCATTCATGGTATCTATCGGTGGTACGTTTATCCAAGAGGAAGAGTATGACGTCAATGGAGATGTAATCTCATTCAAATCTAGTAATACTAGATTCGAAGCAGGCCATAAGATCCGCTTTACCTTTGTACATAACAAAGACTTCACTTGCATTGTGAAAAAAGAAGGATCTACTCCTCTTACTGCTGGGCAGACAGAGGTTGATATTCCATCTCCGTTCAATAAGGTAGTCAACCTTAATCGGAGAATGATTGTAACCTATGGTGGTGTGTATCTCGATAGAGATAGATACCTTGTGGATAATGTCAATCGTAAATTGCTGCTTATCGATATTACTGGTGAGGAAGGTAGAGATCTTCACTTCTACTTCTTCTATACAGGTAATAAGGAAAACGGAGCAGTTGCTTTCTTGCCAGAGAGCGGATACTTCTACTTCCGTAGTAAGCATCTTGATAGGAATATCAATAAAGAAATGATGATGGTATTCGTTAATGGTAAACTGATACCTAAGTCATCATTATTAGACATAACCAACAATCTGCACAAGATCACTACAGATATTGGGTCTAGATATGATTTCACAGTGTTTAACTGTGCGCCGGCTATAAAGGAATTACAATCTGAATATGAGAAAGGGCCAGACTTGTGGTCTAATTTCATCGATGAGTTCCCTATAGTACAAAAATGATTTTGAAAAGGATGTGCCATTATGATTTTAGATGCAGTCAATGAAGCGTATGTAGGAAAGACGAAACGGCTGAAGGAGTTAGAGACATGTGTTGCCGATCTGAGGGCCGAGTATGCTAAGCCCAAATATAATAATGGGCACAATGGATTATATACCGCAATGGGTTTTCAGACAATAGACAAAGCTTACCAGCATCCAGCTTTCATCAGAATGAAAAGATTACTTGAAGATGAATTCGGATTCTATTCAGTTACTCTCAATTTGGAGAATAATAACGGGCAGGTATCTACCTACCCGTTGCATATCACTCCAGCATATTGGTTTAAGATGAACACGGCTATAAAGACAGCTACTAAGAATAACAAGGCTATCAAATTTGATAAAAGTGCACAACTCTGCACTATCATTTATATAACGCCGAATTTTCTGTTCTCGAATACATTGACTCCAGCTGAATTTGTAGCAATACTTCTTCATGAAGTGGGTCATAACTTTGAATATTCTGTTCTCAGTTCAATTCAGGGCCCAACTATGTTACTGACTACAGCAAGACTTATCAATACTGTAAGATCAGGTAACTTTGAACTTATAATCAAAACATTCCCAATAGTATCGGAAACTATTAAAAAGAATCTTGCCAAATTCTATAATAAATTTATGGAAAATTATACATTTTCTGTAATAGTTCCGATGTTTTGGTTTATCAAAGAGTATGAAGCAATTGCAGCAGCATTCTTGCAAAGTATGTTTGGAAATCTCAATCGAGGTTTACCGGTACAAATAATGAATTTGCCGAATCTCGTATGGGCGCAAGAATCATATAAATCGGAAAAGTTCGCTGATGCATTTGTGTCTTTGATGGGGTACGGCCCAGAATTTGCTATGGCCATAAAGAAAGATACATACATTACAGATTCACTCGGTGTTCAAAGATTTATTGGTGATATACCGATTCTTGGCCATCTGCTTGGATTGAATGATTTCGTGATTGAGCATATAGTTTCATTGTTTGAGGGTCATCCAGATACAAGCACTCGTGCTCTTACTGGTATTAAACTTCTGGAAGAGGATCTGAAACAGACTAAGTTTGATCCTAAGACTCGTGCGATCATTGAGAATGATATCAAGATGATGAAAAAGGCTAACAGTGATTGGGCAGCAGCAGCTAAGGATATCAAAGTCAATGCATATGATACATATGAGATGCATACTCGTCAGGCGTTGAATAACTTGGTCAGGTTCGTATGCCCTGAAGGTGATATACGTTCTAAGATACTGAACCTGATTGGTGCTGGTAAGAATGAGATTATCAGTAAGGTTAATAACCTTCAGAAACCAAATTTTATGTAATTAAGAAAAAATAAAGGTAGAATCAAATCTACCTTTATTTTATTACCATGTGATGATAATTGTTCCGCCCAATATATTCACCTCCATTCTCCATGGAGATTTTACTTGACGTAACTGAACAGAACCAGAATCCCACCAAGTGGTAATGCAGCAACAATTGAAATTCCTACTACACAGGAATTTCCAAGATGTCTTTTATGCTTCATAGCCCAAGTATGAGCAGCCTGAATAAGATAGACATATGCTGATGCCGTCACTATAAGGCATCCAACTAAAAACATTGCTACACCGAAAATTGTTAATGCGTCATTCATGATAATTACTCCTTTTTCTTATAAACAAAATATATCCCTCTACCCGTTAAGGTAGAGGGATAACTAATCGAAAATTATTTCTGATCCTGATCCGGGTCATTCTTGATCCAATAATTGATATGGAGTTTCTCTCCAACTTGGATATCCCTTTTATCAATCTCTGGATTGAGTTCTTTGATACCTTCAGTAAACTCAAGTACATCCCGTTTACCATAAGTATTCTTGACGATATAGTCAGCAGCAATAGTTACTAATGTATCGCCTTTCTGGACAGTGTAACTGTCCTCGATAAGTTTCCATGGATGTGCAAATGCAACACCCGACAACATCCCAAACACCAAAGCAGTCAACACCATTTTCTTAATCATTTCTCTTTCTCTCCTTTGATAAACTTAATATGATTGGATTGCTTCACCTATATAGTATATCATTGAATTTTCTATTAATGACAAAATAGTCATTCTCTACTCCTATCCAATTGATGCTTCGCATCTATAGTATATCACTATAATTTACTTTAGTACACTAAAGGATCATTTATCCAAATAAGGGATAATGATCCATATAGTTACTGCATAGATGAATATCCATATCCTATGTATACCAAAATTAGTGCATTAAGATAAGGCATATATCTAGAATAGGAAGAATACTAGAAGTCGTAGTATGGTAGGTCAGGCATATCATATGAAACCTTCCAATCGTTGATATAGGAATATGCTTTTTTAGATCTATCAATGGATGGTTTGATAGAATCCTTATTATTATTGTAGTATAGTTTCTCCAGACTTCTCAATACACAAGTCTGATATAACTTAGACTGCATTTCCTCAGTGCGATAAAGGTTAGTTGCTGGGCATTCAAAACAATGAAGATTAGTACATCCACTATTCCCACACATAGGAACTTGCTTATACATCTCAATGAATTTCTCTATCTTCTTACGATAGAATCCATGATAGATATCTCCGATATAATAAGTGCATCCCTTGAATATAGCATCAGATGAAAAAAATCCACATGGAGCAATCATTCCATCTTGTTCAATGTATAACATCTTCCCAAGATGTCTACAATTGATAGAGCGCAGCAAATCTTTATCCTTATCCAATAAGGATGATATCTCTAAGGTTTCCCAATTGGCCCAGTTGAATTCGTACTCTTTCTTCAATTGTATAATGCCATTGAGCATGTCTATAAACTTCGTTCTAAAAGTTTCTGATTTATAGATTTCGCAGTCAGTAAGATAGTAATATTCCAGCTTAGTACATCCACACTCAAGAGCAAATCTAAATGATTCTACCATATCCCCGATAGTATCTGGAGTCAGTGCAATACGTACTAGAACATCTTTACCGTATTTAGATTTCCCAAGAGTTCTTACTACATTTTTGAAATACTCATCGTCATATGCATCAATTTTAGTCAATCTAGAACGGGATGATGAGTAGATTCCGTCCCAAGAGAGCTTACACCCATATGAGTCAAGGATACCATCATCCATGAGCGAAATCATGTCTTTTATCCTAGTTCCATTGAATATAGAAGTGAAGTACAGAGTGGTATTCTTTACCCTCTCTAACTTCTTCAGTTTCTTATATGCTTCTCGAATCTCATCCACATATAGACTTGGTTCTCCGCCGGTAACTTTGATCTCTAGTCTATCAGCCACAGTGATTAATGGATTGGAAAGAAACTTTACTACATCGTCATACTTGTCGAATGTAGTAGACTTAGTCTTTACATCATGTTTCTGAAAACAGTACACACAATCTAAGTCACAGTAAGTGCCAATCTTAAATGTTATCGCAGATATGTCTCTAAACATTCTATCATCTCCAAACAAAAAGAATCCCTCTACCAAATAGGTAGAGGGCAAGTTTTAACGAAGTATTTTAAGAGCAATGTATGCCGGATTTCCAGCAGTAAACCAATCGTCAATAGATTTAGAGAATGCATTCGAGCAAACCATAACCTTTTCTCCCATGGTCTCGCTGTTGATATCAGCCATATTCGCAATAGCAGTATTGTAATCAGTGATTTGCAGATTCTTCAATTCACAAACCCGGTTAGCCTTGATCATCGGAATATCTTTGTTCAGTCGGATGATCCATCTGATCAGAGAGAAATACATTGTGATATTCGTCTTGTCATAGAAGTTCAATCCAGCGATGAGTTGTGGGATATTCTTAAGAGAGTTGTCAATATACTTGA
>Ga0172378_10000768_pt1 | contig 28875 bp, 27 predicted proteins | sample GrowelOW332metaG_FD_119755 | JGI IMG/M metagenome (GOLD analysis project Ga0172378, IMG submission 119755) | Groundwater microbial communities from an aquifer near a municipal landfill in Southern Ontario, Canada - Pumphouse #3_1 metaG | ecosystem: Environmental > Aquatic > Deep subsurface >...
ACAATTGGAAGTAGATAAAAAGGAAATTGCTGAAAAGATTGCCGGTTTGAAAGTCGCCGACAATATGTTGGCCGGGTTGGTTCAAAGATATCAGCAACTACTGGCTGATCTGGAATCAAAGAAGCACAATGTGATTAAGGATGCCCGCTTAAAGGCCCAGCAGATTATAGATGATTCTAATAAATTGATAGAGAAAGCCATCAGGGAAATCAAAGAAAAGAAAGCAGAAAAAGAACCAACCAAACAACTAAGAGAAGAACTCAGTAAATCAATCTCCCTATTGCTGAACCAGGTTGAGCAGGATACAAATAGTCAGCAAGTAGATATCACTGCCAACGATACTGATACAATAGCGGTAGAGCCGGAAGAGAGAATCCCTGTGAAGATTATTGCAGGTTCATACGTAAAGATGGAGGATCAGGAAAGTATTGGTAAAGTTGAAGAAATTAAAGGAAACAGAGTATTGGTATGGTTTGGCTCCTTTAAAATAAGGACTTCCATTGACAAGTTGATTCCGGCTACAGCCGGAGAAATCAAGCAATATGAGTATGGCATTCGATTTGCCGGAAGAGGCAGTTCTATTATAGGTGACCTGAATGCGAAAATGGCAGACTTTAAAATGTCAATTGATTTAAGGGGTAAGAAGCCAGAGCAGGCAAGGGAAGATCTGGCGCGATATATAGATCAGGCAATTCTGCTGAGGGTGAATGAGGTACGTATTTTGCATGGTAAAGGAAATGGCATTTTAAGAACCGTAGTCCGTGAGTATTTAAATGATACCCCTGAAGTGACAAGAATAGAGGATGAAGCTCTTGAACGTGGCGGGCATGGAATCACATTGGTTTATTTGCGATAAACTTATCAATAAGTTACCTGTTTAAGAAGCTAAAAATCCCCGAAGTATGGATTTAACACATCTGATGAAAAAGAAAATTTCAAAAAATACAATTAAAAACCTCTTAGGGCTACTTTTAGGTGCAATTGGAGGCTATTTATACTACCATTTGGTAGGGTGTAAAAGCGGCCATTGTGCCATAACATCTAATTTTTCATTGAGCATTCTTTGGGGAGCCATAATGGGTTATTTACTTTTTGGGCTATATACCATAAAAGAAAAGTCAAAAGAAATAGGTATAACTGATTAATCCTACTTCTTTTTTCTTTTCGCAACCAGATCGTATGAATGGTTAATCCATTCAATTAATTGCTGATCACCAACAGTACCATCAATAACAATAGTGTTCCAATGTTGCTTATTCATATGGTATCCCGGTTTTACACAGGCAAAATGTTCCCTTAGTTCGAGGGCGAGGTCTGGATCACACTTCACACAAATGCTGAAGAGGTCTTCCAGATCAGTTAACAGAAACATTTTATCCTTTACTTTAAAAACAAGTGTAGTTTGGTCAAAAGGAAAGCTTTCAGTAACCTCAGGAAGGCTTAAACAATAGTCTCTCAAACTTTCAATGTTCATAATTTTGGATTTAAAAAACAAAAGTACAAACATTTTAAACTTAAGATAGCATTAAAATTGACGACACAACCGGATACTTGAGTGAACGTTAAAGCAACTTAATCAATCAATTGTAAATATAAGAATAGGATTAAAATGGCAGGGAAGACGGCAAGTCACTGAGGTTTTAATTAAAATAGTACCTTTGTGTGCTTTACCGGAAAATAGTCCGGAGATAGGGATATAAGAGAGTTTCATCTAAAACATCAGAAATGTCATTAACAAAAAAAACATCTGACCTCAAAAAGAGGATGCGTGACGCATTGATGGGTGGAGGACAAGTGGCTATTGATAAACAGAAAGCTACGGGAAAAATGACTGCCCGCGAGAGAATCATAGCTTTACTTGATCCAAAGTCTTTTCACGAGTATGACTTATTTGTTGAGCATGCGGGTAAAGATTTTGATATGGGGGACAAATACCTGCCCGGAGATGGAGTTATTACAGGAACAGGAACATTAAATGGGTATCCTGTTTGTATTTATGCTCAGGATTTTACAGTTGCAGGTGGTTCATTAGGCTGGATGCATGCCAAAAAGATCACCAAAATCATGGACCATGCTATGAAGCTTAAGGTTCCAATTATCGGGATCAATGATTCAGGAGGTGCACGAATTCAGGAAGGTGTGAACTCACTAGCCGGTTACGGTGAGATCTTTTACCGTAACACGCAGGCATCAGGAGTCATACCTCAAATTAGTGTAATATTGGGTCCTTGCGCAGGAGGCGCTGTTTACTCTCCTGCTCTTACAGACTTTGTGTTTGTAGTTGATAAAATTTCCAAAATGTTTATTACGGGTCCGGAGGTAATAAAAACCGTATTAGGCGAAGAAATTTCAATGGAAGAACTTGGAGGTGCAAGGGTTCAAAGTGAAATAACCGGGAATGCACATTTCTTTGCTGAAAGCGAACAAGAATGCTTTGAACAGATTAAAACACTGTGTAGTTACATCCCATGGAATAATATCAAGAAAGCCGAAGCATTTCCCAAAAAACCACCCAGAACTCGTACCTATAACATTGATGCTATATTCCCGACTAATCCACGCCAACCTTACGATGTAAAAGATATTATCAGGGCAATTGTTGATGATTCTGAATTTTTTGAAGTTCAGACTATGTTTGCCGCTAATATAGTTATTGGTTTTGCAAGATTAAATGGACATACCGTTGGATTTGTAGCTAATCAGCCTTTAGTACTGGCAGGTGTATTAGACGTTGATTCGTCTGATAAAGCTGCAAGGTTTATCAGGTATTGCGATGCATTTAATGTCCCGTTAGTAACGTTGGTTGACTTGCCGGGTTACCTGCCGGGTGTTGATCAGGAACACGCCGGTGTAATCAGGCATGGTGCAAAAATATTGTACGCTTTTTCGGAAGCAACTGTCCCTAAGATGACGGTGATTCTCCGTAAAGCTTATGGAGGTGGTTATATTGCAATGTGCTCAAGTCATTTAAGAGCTGACTTTGTTTTTGCATGGCCTTCAGCAGAGATAGCTGTAATGGGGCCTGAAGGAGCTGCAAATATTATTTTCAGAAATGAAATAAAGAATGCAGAAAATCCCGAAGAAATGAGAAAACAAAAGATCAAAGAATATAAAGATAAGTTTGCTAATCCTTACGTTGCTGCTGCATATGGCTATGTTGACGCTGTTATTGAACCCGCTGAAACAAGGAGTATGCTGATTCATGCACTCTCTATTTCTATTGATAAGGTTGAAGTCAGGCCTGATAAAAAACATGGAATTCCACCATTTTAATTATAGTTTGTATGGAAGAAATTAACAAATCGCAAGAATTAAAAACGATCATTATTGATAACGTCAAGTATAAAACCAGACTTACTAAAAAATATCTGGAGAGAGTACCTTATGTGTCTTCTAACCCTCACAATATTATTTCACATATCCCGGGTACTGTTGTAAAAGTAACCGTAAAGGAAGGTGATATTGTAAAAAAGGGTTCTAAATTACTTGAAGTTGACGCAATGAAGATGATCAGTAGTATTTACTCACCGATGGAAGGAAAAGTACTTAAAATCCATATTAAAGATGGCGACCTGGTTCCTAAAGGACGTTTGCTGATTGAATTGGAATAGGATGAGTTCATGTTGAACTTTTATAGTAAAAGCTTGCCGGAAATTAAGATATAGGTCTTTATATTCCGGCAAGTTTTTATCGTATTCTTGTGTTAGAGTATTCCTTATTTGAGTGAATCAGAATACCCTTCAATTATAATCTTGGGCAGTCTCTATTTCTCTCTTCTTCGTTTTATACTTCTATTCTTCAGTATCTGATTCTCTTCGGCATCTGATAATTCTCTTCTCTGGTTGATAATTCTCTTCACTTAAGAATATATCTTTGGCTTGTACTATTTTTTGAATTCTTTATTATTCGTATCAATATAATCAAGGATTTCATCGCATCCTTTACCATTAACTGATGAAGTAATAAAGAATCGGGGCAGCTCTTCCCAATACTCAGAAAGCTTTTGTGATATTGCAGCAACGCTTGATGCAAGTTTATTTAAAGTAAGCTTATCCGTTTTAGTCAATACTACTGAGAAGGGTAACTGGTTTTTCCCAAACCAGTTGATCATCGTTATATCAGATTCTTTGAGTTCAATTCGACTATCGATCAGGATAAAGGTAGTAATAAGATTACGTCTTTTCGTAAGATAATCCCTTATCATCTTTTCCCATTTTTCACTTTCTTTCTTTGATAACTTTGCATAGCCATAACCAGGTAAATCGACTAAGAACCATTCATCATTGACAATAAAATGATTAATCAAACGGGTTTTACCGGGAGTAGATGATACCTTAGCAAGGTTCTTTCGGCTAAGAAGCTGATTAATCAGTGAAGATTTCCCTACATTAGAACGGCCAATAAAAGCATACTCTGGTTGCTCAGTCTGAGGGCACTTTCGATAATCAGTATTGCTGACTAAAAATTCAGCTTTTTTTATGAGCATAATGGGTTATTGAGGTATTGACAAATGGCGTTCTATCTTTATTCCAAATATATCAGCTATTGTTATTAATATCCCTGATTCTTCAACTTGCCCAAATTCTTCATTAATAGATGTACCAAAAAACTTCATGGTAGAGGAAAGGTTCATGTATGCATTGACTAATGGAGGAATAGATTCACCATACGACCTGACCTTTTGAATCAGTATTTTGTAATCCTTTTCATATACTCCATTAGGGAAACTCTCTTCCAATTCTTTAATATCAGAATCTAATGGTAAAGATACATGTGGCAGAACCAGGTTTTCCTTATCACCAAAATACTGATGCATAAAGTATAGGATAAGATCCCTTGCATGCTTATTGAAAGAAGGATACATGGTAATTTTACCGAAATAGTATCTTGCATCAGGGTTTTGAATAATAACAGCCCCTAAGCCATCCCATATATTATCAAGTGAGTACAATCCTTTCCTGATATTATTAGTTGGTTGGTAATTAGGTTGAACAAAAGATCGACCTAATTCGATTGTATATGGAAGGTACTCCTTCTTGAACAAATCTGAATATTTAAACAAATCAAACGTGGGTGTATGAAATTCACCCTTATCATCCGCTATTAAGTCTTTACAATGTAAATATCTATAGCCACCGATAATTTCTTTATCAGCAGGGTTCCAGACAATCAGTTGGTGAAAAGGATTTATGCCCATGTCAAATTCATCAATGTCATAACTCTTTCCTGTTCCTCCTCCGGCATCTCTGAAGGTAATTTCCCTTAATCGACCAATTTCAAGAGTAACATTTGGGGAATTATTGAAATCCACAACATAAATAAGGTTATTCCCTGCATTAGTTTTACGAATCAATTTATCAGGTGTCAATTCCTGTTCTATAATTTCTCGTGAAATGGGAGGTATAATATTTTCCATAAAATGTATCAATCAATTGTTGTTGAAAAATCAGTATCAATATTTTTTTCTAAATTATATACATGCTTACGAAGCAATGAAGCCCATGACTTATCACTGCGACTTTTGTTAAATGTAGAAACCGGAATGGGTTTACCAAAAGATATAACAATATCTTTGTTATCCTGTTTGAACATCTCATCAACAAGGTAAAGCATTTCTATATTGACCTTTATGCGAAGCCGTTTACGTAAATTAGCAAGATTATAAAAAAAATTGGAATTCCGTCCACTTATGTGAACAGGCATAATGTCTCTGCCAAATTTTCGTGCTTTTGAAAGAAATGTTTTCTTCCATTCAAGATCATATATTTTATTGCCTGACTTGCGTGAACACAAACCTGACGGGAAAAATATAACCACCTTATCAGATGAAAAAGTCTGATCAAGAATGGCAATGTTTTCAGCATTGGAACCATGCTTATTAATTGGGATGAAGAGAGCCTTAAGATTTTCAACATGCATCAGAAAATCATTTGCAGTCATGGCAATTTTTGAATTAATCTTTCCTATTACTAACATGAGCGCCATCCCATCCAAACCACCTAAAGGATGATTAGAAACCACAACATAAGGTTTGTCAGGTAAAAAATTTGATTCACCTAATACTTTAATATTTACGTTAAAGCCCTTTAAAACAGCTTCCAAAAATTCAATTCCTGCTTTATCACGGTTTTTGGAAATGATACTGTTTAGCCAATCCTGATGGAGTATTCTCTTTAGATATCTTTCAATAAATCCGGGAAGTAGTTTTAACAGACGAGGATTTTTCCCTGCTATTACTTTATCTACATCTATAAGTTTAGGATCCTGTGTTTTTTCTTGTCGATTGTCATCCATACTGCTACTAACAGAAAGTCTTTAATATTTCACAAAATTAACTAATTCCTCCAATTTATGGTCTTGAAATATTCACCACTTCTGTTGTTAACTCCTAAATAATAAAGGCAAGCTATTTAATTGATTGTTTATCAATTGATTATCAAATACATGACACCATAAATCAGTAAATTAAGAGAAAAGTTATTAACAATAGTGGGAAAAAGTGGAGAAAAGTGGCTATTATGTATTATATTTACACCATTAAATCTCATTATATAAGATATTGAAAATGATAGGGGTTCACGAATGTAAAGTTGATAATAAGGGTAGGATCATGGTACCGACTGCCTTGAAGTGTCAACTAGAACCCAATATAACAGAGGGGTTTATCATCAAAAGGAGTATTTTTCAGCAATGTTTAGAGATATACCCTCGCTCAGAATGGGATGAAGCAATAAAAGGAATTAATAAATTAAACCGGTTTGTTAAAAAAAACAATGATTTTATAAGAGTATTTATGGCAGGAGTACGTGAAGTAGAACTTGATGGAACGGGCAGGCTGCTCATTCCACGTGAACTAACTGCATTTGCCGGTATCAATAAAGATGTAGTCCTTGCTTCAGCAGTGAATATTATTGAAGTTTGGGATAAAGAGAAGTATGAATTAAAAATCACCGAAGATCAGGAGAACTTTTCTGAATTAGCTGAAGAGGTGATGGGACAATTTAGTTAACATTTATGTATCATCGACCAGTACTATTAGAGGAAACAATTGAACATCTGGCTATTAAGCCGGAAGGTATCTATGTTGATGTTACTTTTGGAGGAGGAGGCCATTCAAGAGCGATTCTTGAAAAGCTTACCACAGGCAGATTAATAGGTTTTGATCAGGATAAAGATGCCCTTAATAATACGATCGATGATCCCAGGTTTCTGCTTATTAATCAGAATTTCAGGCACCTGACAAATTTCCTTCGATTTTATAAAGCTTTACCTGTTGATGGGATATTGGCTGACTTAGGTGTTTCATCCCATCAGATAGATAATCCTGAAAGAGGATTTTCAACAAGATTTGATTCTGATTTAGATTTGAGGATGAACCAAAGTGCCGGCATTACAGCCCGGCAAGTAATCAATCAGTATAATGTTGATGATTTGAAAAGAGTATTCAAACAATACGGTGAATTCGATAATGCTTATAAGATAGCTCAGGCACTCATCAGCAGTAGAAGTGAGAAGGAAATAGCAACTACTGCACAATTAAAGGAAGTACTCAATCAATACGCAGAAAGAGGACGTGAAAACAAGTTCTTTGCCCGAATATTTCAAGCCTTAAGGATTGAGGTAAATAATGAAATGGAAATTCTGAAAGAGTTCCTGCTACAGTCTGTCAATGTTATTAAACCAGGTGGAAGGTTAGTAGTTATTTCCTATCATTCCCTGGAAGACAGGTTGGTAAAGAATTTTATGAAAGCAGGGAATTTTGATGCTGATATCAAAAAAGACTTTTACGGGAATATTATGGCACCATATAAACCAATAACCAGGAAGCCAATTATTCCAAGTGACCCTGAATTAGAAGAAAATCCCAGATCAAGAAGCGCAAAGTTACGCGTTGCAGAAAGGAATGACGATGACAGAGGCTAAAAACACTTTAAACAAGCCGAAAGAGCCAAAGGATAAGAAAACTTCTAATTCTAAAAGAAGGTTTAAAAAAATCATACAGTTTAATCAGAACGTATCAATAGGGAAATCATTAGCAGGCATATTAGACGGGAGTTTCCTTACCCGTAATAATCTTCTGAAACAGATTCCCTTTATTCTGTTTATTACTTTTTTGGGTATATTCTACATCGCTAATTCATATAATGCTGAAAAGACGATTATTGAAATTTCAAAAACCAAAAAGCAACTGGAAGAATTAAGATATGAATATATAACTACTAAATCGAATTTAATGTTTCTCAGCAAGCAATCAGAGGTTGCTTATCGTTTAGCTTCACATGAAGTAAAGGAATCTATTGTGCCACCGGTTAAATTAACATTCAATTCTGATAAGAAATGAGTGACCAAAGAAATGACATATTAAGGAAGGTTTACATAGTGTACTTTTTTGTTGCACTCCTTGGATGTGCAATTATTGGAAAAGCTATATACATTCAGGTGTTTGAGGGGGAAATGTGGCGTGAACAGGGCAAAGTAATGAATTTGAAGGTTGAAAAAGTCAATGCTGTCAGAGGTAATATTTTATCAAGCGATGGTACTTTATTGGCAGCGAGCGTTCCTTTATTTAATTTACGAATGGATGCAGGCAATACTCATTATAATGATGAATACTTTTATGACCATGTAGATTCATTGGCATATTGCCTTGCTAATCTATTTAAAGACAAGTCTAAACAAGATTATAAGCAAACACTTGTCAAAGCCCGAAAAAACAATAACAGATATCTTTTACTCCAAAGAAACATCACGTATGCTCAATTGAAAAAAGTGCGCAAGTTTCCGATTTTCCGTAATGGCAAATATAAAGGTGGTATTATAGCTGAACCCAAAAGCAAGAGGGTTCTACCCTATCAGTGGTTAGCTTTCCGCACAATCGGATGGGATAAAGAAGGAGCAGATAATGATGTAGGACTTGAAGGCGCCTATGGTAATATTCTGGAAGGAGAAAGTGGAAGTAGGCTGGTACAACGAATAGGTAATGGTGCATGGCGACCCATTAATGAAGAAAACGAAATTGAGCCTCGCAATGGTCATGATATTATAACCTCAATTGACATTAATATTCAGGATGTTGCTGAAGATGCATTAAAGCGTCAGTTGATTGAAAATGAAGCAGATCATGGTTGTGCTATACTCATGGAGGTTAAAACCGGCTTTATAGTTGCCATTGCTAATTTGGGTAAGAATGAACTGGGTGAATATGAAGAAACCTATAACTATGCTATTGGTGAAAGTTCCGAACCGGGTTCAACATTTAAACTTGCTTCCTTATTATCAGCTCTCGATGAAGGTTTGATTGATTTGAAAGATACGGTTAATACTGAAGGTGGCGCTACAAGATTTGCCAACAGGATCATGCGTGATTCGCACAAGGGAGGATATGGCAGAATAAGTATAGCCAGGGCATTTGAGCTTTCTTCAAACGTTGGGATATCCAAAGCTATCTACAAAGCATTCAAACACAATCCCCAAAAGCTGATCGACAAATTGTACGATATGAGGCTTAACCAAACGCTGGGTCTGGATATTCCAGGGGAAGGCAAACCCAAGATTAGAAATACAAAAGACAAGTATTGGTCAAAAGTTTCACTTCCATGGATGTCAATCGGGTATGAAGTAGCAATTACTCCGATGCAAACGCTTGCTTTTTATAATGCAGTTGCCAATAATGGTCAATTAGTAAAACCTCAGTTTATTAAAGAAGTGCGAATGGGAGGTTTGATAACTCAAAAGTTTGAGCCTGTAATCCTTAAAGAAAAAATTGTAAAAAACCAGAGTTCGATTGACCAGGTAAAAAAACTACTGGAAAATGTAGTTGAAAAAGGCACGGGGGCAAATCTCAGGAACTCTGTTTATAAAATTGCAGGGAAAACAGGAACTGCTCAGATTGCTCAGAATAATGGAGGTTACAATAAGTCAAACTATAAAGCTTCATTTGTAGGCTATTTCCCTGCTGATGATCCAAAATATTCCTGCATTGTTGTAATTAATAACCCTCGCAAGGGAGTATATTATGGTGGTTCTATTGCCGGGCCTGTTTTTAAAGAGATCGCAGATAAAGTATATGCAACCCGATTAAATCCGGATAGCAATGAGCTAGACAGTATCCCTAAATATATGCCCACTCAGTTAGCAGGGTTAAGTTACGATATTGAATATCTTTTAAAGCAATTTGGTGTAAAATGGCAAAAGACTTCTAATTCAGAATACGAAAAATTTGAAGATTCCTGCCAAATGATCACGCCTTTACTACCATTGGATGATAAGATGCCTGAAGTGACAGGTATGGGTGCAAGAGATGCAGTTTATTTACTTGAGTCATCAGGCGTTTTAGTTAAAGTAATCGGTAAAGGGAAAGTTAAAAAACAATCTATTCTTCCCGGTACGAATGTTAAGAAAGGCACTAAATGTATTATTGAATTGGGATAAGCTATTATGAGACCACTAAAAGACATACTGTATAAATGCCATATAATCCGGTTCATCGGAAATAATGACATACCCATTGAAGGTATTACTTTTGATTCACGCAACACTACAAAAAATTCGGTTTTTATAGCTATTAAAGGCACAGTGACTGATGGGCACAAGTACATTGAACAGGTAATTGAAAAGGGAATAGCTGCAATTGTTTGCGAAGAGTTACCTGAAAAAATCAATAGTGAGGTTTGTTATGTTCTGGTGAACAATACAAGCGAAACACTCGGGATAATGGCTTGTAATTTCTATGATAACCCTTCGGGCAAACTTAAACTAGTTGGTATAACAGGTACTAATGGCAAAACAACAACAGTAACCTTACTTTACAACATCTTCAGGTTACTGGGTTATAAAGCGGGATTAATTTCAACAGTTCGCAACTGTGTTAATGAGCATATTTTCCCATCAACTCATACTACACCTGATCCTATAGAAATTAATAACCTTTTATCAGAAATGTGCGATGAGGGCTGTGAATATTGTTTTATGGAAGTGAGTTCACACGCCATAGTTCAGAACAGGATTACCGGATTACAATTTACAGGAGGGATATTTAGCAATATTACCCATGACCATCTGGACTTCCATAAAACTTTTGATGCATACATTCAGGCTAAAAAGATGTTCTTTGATTCACTACAAAGTGATGCCTTTGCACTTGTGAATATTGATGATAAAAATGGAAGGGTAATGATTCAGAATACAAGGGCAACAATCAAAACAATGGCAATTAAAAAAGAAGCTGATTTTAATTGCAGGATCCTTGAAAATCAATTTGACGGACTATTACTCAATATTAACGGAAAAGATGTCGTAAGCCACTTGGTTGGAACATTCAATGCCTATAATCTACTTGCGATATTTGGTGCAACTATTCTGTTAGGAGTTGATGAAGATGAAGCTTTAATAGCATTGAGTAAGCTTGTAGCAGTAGATGGACGGTTCGAATACTTTAAATCACCCGACGGAGCTATTGGAATTGTAGATTATGCACATACTCCTGATGCTCTGAAAAATGTAATTGATACAATAAATGCCATTCGTATTGGTACAGGAAAACTAATAACTGTTGTAGGGGCAGGTGGTGACCGCGACAAAACGAAAAGACCTGTCATGGCAAAAATAGCTTCTACAGGTAGTGAGATGTTGATTCTGACATCTGACAATCCGAGAAGCGAGAATCCTGAAGAAATCATCAACCAGATGTATGAAGGGATTCCTATTGAAAGAAAGAGAAAATGCTTACTAATCAGTGATCGCCGGCAAGCTATTAAAACTGCTTGTAGCCTTGCAGTAAAAGATGATGTAATATTAATTGCAGGGAAAGGGCATGAAACTTACCAGGAAATTAAAGGAGTTAAACATCATTTTGATGATAGAGAAATATTACAGGAGTTCTTTTTAAGCGATAACATACATAAATAACAAAGCCATGCTATACTATCTCTTTACATTTCTTGATAAGGCATACGACATTCCAGGTGCAGGTGTCTTTCAGTATATTTCGTTCAGGGCAGCTATGGCGATAATAACGTCACTTACCATCTCTCTCCTCTTTGGCAAGTCACTTATTAAACTCCTTAATAAGAAACAAGTGGGGGAAACAGTACGTGACCTGGGCCTTGAAGGGCAAAAAGAGAAACAAGGAACACCCACAATGGGTGGGCTTATTATTCTTGGAGCTATTATTATTCCGACACTGCTCTTTGCAAAGTTGAATAATGTATACATTCTTCTGATTCTGTTTACTACAATCTGGCTTGGATTTATTGGATTCCTTGATGATTATATAAAAGTATTTCGTCATGATAAAAAAGGATTAGCAGCCAAATCAAAAATAATAGGTCAGGTTATTATCGGATTAATAGTTGCTCTTGTATTATATTTCAATAATTCAGTTGTTATCAGAGAGAAAATCAAGGAAACCAGTTCCCGATCAACCACCACAACAATTAGTGAGTTTGAAAGAATTCCAGATCATACTAAACGATTTGCAGGTAAAGCTGTCAAGTCCACTAAAACTACTATTCCGTTTGTAAAGAATAATGAGTTTGATTATGCAGTTTTGCTTAGGCCATTTGGCAAAGAAGCTTCAAAATATGCTTACTTGATATTTATACCCATCGTAATATTTATTATTACTGCAATTTCAAATGGAGCTAATCTTACGGATGGAATTGATGGACTAGCCACAGGTACTTCAGCTATAATAGGAGTCACACTTGGCCTTCTGGCCTGGGTATCAGGTAATATCGTGTTTTCTGATTATCTGAATATCATGTACCTGCCTAACACTGGTGAACTTGCTATATTTATCAGCGCTTTTGTCGGAGCATGCACAGGTTTTTTATGGTATAATACGTATCCGGCGCAGGTATTTATGGGTGATACAGGATCACTGGCTATCGGGGGTATTATTGCTACGTTAGCCATTATGATCAGAAAAGAATTTCTTTTACCTATTTTATGCGGAATATTTATTGCAGAGAATCTATCTGTTATAATCCAGGTAACATATTTTAAGTACACAAAAAGAAGATATGGTGTTGGTAAAAGGGTATTTCTTATGTCCCCTTTACATCATCATTATCAAATGCGTGGATACTCAGAACCTAAGATAGTTCAACGATTTTTTATTGTTGGTATCATGTTAGCAGTATTTACAATCATTACTTTAAAAATCAGATAGACGATGTTGAAAGAGGCAAAAACCCTAAAACAGGGAACAGGCGAAAGCACAAAATTGACCAGTTCAAGCAAAATGCTTGTCATAATAAACCAAGTAATACTGCCATTAATATGAGCTCTGAAGACTATTTTTTGACCCTGGAAGAATTAACATCCAACAGCACCTATAACATGCATAACTCAATGGCTGCAAGTATTTCTGGTAATCTTGTCGGATTAAGGAAAGAATCTGTAAAACAGTGTCTTTCGGAATTTCAGAATGTTGAACACCGACTAGAGTTTGTAGCTAATATCCATAGTGTTGAATTTATTAATGACTCGAAAGCAATAAATATCAATTCAGCTTGGTATGCCCTTGAAAATGCAAATAAACCAGTTATCTGGATAGCCGGTGGCATTGACAAAGGAAATGACTATTCAAGAATATTGGACTTGGTTAAAGCGAAAGTTAAAGCTATAGTATGCCTTGGATTAAATAATGATAGAATCATCAAGTATTTCAGTGATGTCATAAGTGATATTTATGAAACATCCTCTATGGAGGAAGCTGTAGCTACAGCAAACTCCATTGCAAAAAAAGGTGATCAGGTATTATTAGCTCCTGCTTGTGCAAGTTTCGATCTTTTTGAAAATTACAAGGACAGGGGCCGTAAGTTTAAAGAGGTCGTAAACAATCTATAAAACTATTTGATGATGAGTCCATTACTGAAAAATATTAAGGGTGATAAGGTGATATGGGTGGTGGTTGCACTCCTCTCTATATTTTCAGTATTAGCAGTATACAGCTCAACAGGTACATTGGCTTACAGATATCAATCAGGAAATACGGAATATTACCTCATCAAACATTTTGGAATCTTAATACTCGGTTTGGTCCTGATGTTTCTTGCGCACCTGGTACCTTATAAATACTATGCCCGCATTTCACAGCTGGCAATCTATTTATGTATACCATTACTGTTATATACATTCCTTTTTGGAACAAACCTGAATGAAGCCAGTCGATGGTATACTCTGCCTTTAATAAATATAACATTCCAGCCATCCGATCTTGCCAAATTGGCACTTATCATTTACGTTGCACGTTTGCTTGCAAAGAAGCAGGAAGATGTTGAAGATTTCAGAAAAGGGTTTATAGCCATCATGATACCCGTGATGGTCATAACTTTGTTGATATTACCGGCTAACCTTTCAACTGCTGCTATGATTTTTACCACTTGCCTGGTTTTGATGTTTGTTGGCAGGGTTCGCTTTAAATATATTATGATCCTTGTTGGTTTGGGTATTGCTAGCTTTGGTTTACTGATCCTCATAGCCGTGAATTCACCTAAAGTAAATGGAAGATTCGGCACCTGGCAAAATAGAATTGAAAGTTTTACTAGTGGTGATAGCGATGCCAATTACCAGGTTGAGCAAGCAAAAATAGCCATTGCCAATGGTGGCGTTTTTGGTAAAATGCCTGGCAACTCTGTTCAGAAGAATTTCCTTCCTCACCCATACTCTGATTTTATCTTTGCTATTATTATTGAAGAATATGGATTAATGGGAGGATCACTGGTTGTTTTATTATATCTGATATTACTTTTCAGGGCAATTAAAATAGTAATTAAAAGTCCTCGTAATTTTGCAGCGTTCCTCACATTCGGAGTCGCTTTTAGCTTGGTATTTCAAGCAATGGTGAATATGATGGTGGCTGTCAACCTGTTACCAGTTACAGGGCAAACGCTACCGTTAATCAGTATGGGTGGAACATCAATTTGGTTTACAAGTATCTCAATAGGCATAATACTAAGTGTAAGCCGTGAAATTGAAGCTGATGAATCAGAAAAAAAAGAAGAAACAAATATTGTAGAAAATGCTGTCGACTAATTTAAAAGTTATTATCAGTGGTGGTGGAACAGGGGGGCATATCTTCCCTGCAATCGCTATTGCAGATGCTTTAAAGGAGCAGGACCCGAAAGTTGAAATACTCTTTGTTGGTGCCGAGGGCCGTATGGAAATGGAGAAAGTTCCTGCTGCAGGATACCAAATCAAAGGACTTTGGATAAGTGGACTACAACGAAGTTTAACCGTTAAAAATTTATCTTTCCCTTTTAAAGTGATTCATAGCACAATAAAGGCCCGAAAGATCATCAGTGAATTTAAACCTGATGCTGTTGTAGGTGTTGGTGGTTATGCAAGCGGCCCTACTGTTAGGGCAGCAGCTTCCATGAGGATTCCTACTATTCTCCAGGAACAAAATTCCTATCCGGGAATCACCAATAAACTTTTATCACATAAAGCTGATTTTATTTGTGTTGCCTACCCCGGAATGGAAAAATACTTCCCTAAAGAAAAGATAGTGCTGACAGGTAACCCTGTTAGAAAAGATATCAGAGCGGTCAATGTAACCAAAAAGTCTGCCTGTGAATTCTTTGGCCTTGATGATTCGAGGCCGGTAATTCTATCAGTTGGGGGAAGCCTGGGTGCACGTACTTTGAACAGTAGCATACTTTCAGGGCTTGATGAAATCAATAAGGCTGGCATTCAACTGATCTGGCAAACCGGTAAAGCTTTCGCCGAAACATCTGCAAATGCAATAGAGAGTAAAAGGTTAAAGGGAGTATATTGTAACCCGTTTATAAACAGGATGGACTTAGCTTATGCTGCTGCTGATGTTGTTATTTCACGCGCAGGTGCCATAGCAATTTCTGAACTCTGTTTAACAGCTAAACCATGTATTCTGGTCCCCTCCCCGAACGTAGCGGAGGATCATCAGACCCATAACGCCATGTCGCTGGTTACATCAGAAGCTGCAATTATGGTTACTGACGCATCAGCTAATGAGACCCTGGTGTCTGTTGCCATCAAGTTATCGAATGATAAAAATCAGCAAAATAAATTATCGGCCAATATTTTGAAACTTGCTCATCCTAATGCAGCAAGTGATATTGCCAACATCATCATGAATTGTATCAAACAGAAAAAAAACGCATGACTGTAAATGTTGAATCGTTGAAAAAAGTTTACTTCCTGGGAATTGGGGGTATAGGTATGAGTGCCTTAGCCCGCTATTTAAACTCAGCGAAGGTTCAGGTTCACGGTTATGACAGAACTCCCACTACTTTGACCAGCCAACTTGAAAAAGAAGGCATTTCCATACACTTTTCTGATCTGCCGGAATTGCTTACCGATGATTTTGACATCGTGGTATATACGCCTGCAATTCCAGAGTCGCTTGCTGAATACAGAAAAGCGGTTAAGATGAATATTCCCATGATGAAGCGGTCTGAATTATTGGGACTACTGACAAAGAGTAATAAAACATTAGCAGTAGCAGGAACACATGGCAAAACCACTGTTTCCTCTATGCTTGCTCATATTCTATATTCATCATCACAGGGATGTACAGCATTTTTAGGCGGAATTTCAAAAAACTATGATTCAAATCTTCTGATTAATCATTCAAGCCATTATATGGTAACTGAAGCAGACGAATTTGACCGTTCCTTCTTAAGACTATATCCATGGTTGGCCATAATCACTTCTGCAGATGCTGACCATCTTGATATTTATCAGAATCACGAGACCCTTTTGCAGGCATTTGCTGAGTTCACCTCACATATTTCGACTGATGGATATCTGTTAATAAAGCAGGGAATTGAGTTACCTTTTACAACATCAATTAACCATATTTATACCTATTCTATTACAGAAGAGGCTGATTTTGCTATTGAAAATTTATTACTAATAAACGGTAAGTATTCCTTCACATTACTGACACCTGAAGGGGCAATTGAAGGATTCAATCCAATCCTTCCGGGACTCTTTAATGTTGAGAACTGTATTGCTGCTGCCGCAGCAGCCTGGCTTAGTGGGACAAAACCGTTAGATATCATCAAAGGTATCAATACATTCTTGGGCGTAAAACGTCGCTTTGATCACCGGGTAATAAAACCTGACTTTTTGTATATTGATGATTATGCGCACCATCCTGAAGAGCTTAAAGCCTGCATTACTTCAGTACGCAAGCTATATCCGGGAAAGAAGATTACAGGTATTTTTCAACCTCATCTATATACACGTACCCGTGATTTCGCTGAAGGATTCGCTTCAAGTCTTTCATTACTTGATCAGCTTATCCTTCTTGACATTTATCCGGCCCGTGAAAAGCCTATTGCAGGAGTAACGTCGCAAATGCTTCTGGATATGACCCCTATTGATAACAAGATGTTGTTGTCGAAAGAACAAGCAATAGCATATATTAAAAACCATAAACCGGATATACTTTTAACATTAGGTGCAGGAGATATAGACAAATTAGTAACTGTGATTGAAAAATTATTCATTTAACCAATGGATATACACAAAGAAGTGAGAATCAAAGGAAGGAGTAAAACATGAAAAGAATAATGATTTTATTGGTTTTTGTTTTTCTGGCTTCAGGAATTATCTTCCTCTTTGTATTTGCGAACATCCGTCAAAATGAAGTTATCTGTAAACGTTTTGAAATTGAAATAGATTACAATAAAGCGCAACCCCTGATCAACAAATCAACCATCAAAAGGCAAATAACAAAAGCAGAGATACGGATAAAAGGTCAACCTGTTTCAACCATTAAAATCAAGAGTTTACAAAAGCTTCTGAATAAGAATCCTTATATAAAAAAAGCCACTGTATCTATTGGTGTCGATGGAATAATAACAGCTCATATTTTACAAAGGGATCCACTGGTAAGAGTAATTGACTATAATTACAATGAATGCCTGATTGATCATGATGGATATATGATGCCTGTAAACGCAGACTTCCCAGTCAGGCTGGTGTTGGCGAACGGTAATATTAAAAAAATAAATACTAATAATATAAACAGGTTTGATAAGCATAATCGTCCAATGCTACAATCTGAGCTCAGTAAAATATACAAAACGGCACTGGCACTGGAGGATGATTCGTTAACATCAGCACTGGTTGAACAAATCTATTTAAACCAGGATAATGAACTAGAGTTAATTCCTAAAATTGGAGATCAGTCTATCTTGATAGGAGATACTACAGGTTTAGATGATAAACTGGAAAGACTTAAAATATTTTACACTAAAGGCATGAGAAATGATGCCTGGAATACATATAAAGTGATTAATTTAAAATACCAAAATCAAGTTGTTTGCTCTAAATAATAATAATATGGAACCTTCTGAAATAATCGTCGGGCTTGACATTGGAACCACAAAAATTGCTGCTATTGTGGGCCAGAGAAATGAAAATGGCAAAATTGAAATACTGGGGTTTGGCCATACGGAATCAATTGGAGTTAAAAGAGGTGTAGTAGCTAACATTGAAGATACTGTACAAAGTATTATTGGAGCTGTTAAAGAAGCTGAAACCAGGTCAGAATCCACTATTGTAACTGTAAATGTTGGTATTGCAGGACAACATATAAAAAGTATACAATACCGTGGTTCAGTTATCAGGCCAAACAGTGAAATAGAAATCAGCCAGGAAGATATTGACGGATTAACTGAAAGCATGTATAAGCTGGCCATGAATCCCGGTGAAGAGATTATTGAAGCTATTCCCCAGGAATATTCAGTTGATGGGGAAACGGGCATTAAACAACCTAAAGGGATGTTAGGCCATACACTTGAAGCTAATTTCCATATCATTACAGGACAAACTATTGCAGCTCGTAACATTTGTAAATGTGTTAAAAAAGCAAACCTGAACATTGATTCCTTGTTGATGGAACCACTCGCATCTGCCGAGGCCGTTTTAAGTGAGGAAGAAAAAGAAGCAGGTGTAGCATTAGTTGACATTGGCGGAGGAACAACTGACATAGCTATCTTCCAGGATGGTATCATCAGGCATACTGCTGTTATTCCGTTTGGAGGTGATATCATAACAGAAGACATTAAAGAAGGTTGTAGCATTATTAAAAAGCATGCTGAAGACCTTAAGGTAAAATTCGGTTCAGCTCTTGCCAGTGAAAACCGTGATGAAGAGATTGTAGCAATACCCGGCTTACGTGGCAGGCCACCTAAGGAAATTACCCTGAAAAATCTTGCAAGTATCATTCAGGCCCGAATGGAAGAAATTATTGAACATATCCTGTTTGAAATAAAGAGCTCCGGATACGAGAAAAAGCTCATTGCAGGTATCGTTCTGACCGGTGGAGGAGCAATGCTCAAGCACATCACACAGCTTACTGAATTCATTACAGGTATGGATACCCGTATTGGCTATCCGAATGAACATTTGGCACCGGGAGTACCTGAGGAAATGGCAAGCCCGATGTATGCAACAGGTATTGGCTTGGTAATCATTGGCCTTCAACGGTTTGAAAAAGAATCCTTGAAAACTGATAAGCCAAAAGAGACTGTCAAAAAGACATCAAAGTCCTTCCTGGATAAGATAAAGAAGTTTTTTGAAGAAGATGGGGTATAAAAGATATTAACAATTAGCCTGTTGATAAATAATTCTAATACCCACTGATAAATGAATATTAACGAGTAAATTTAGGAGATCAAAAAATGCCTGATATGCTAAAATTCGAAATGCCAAAGAATCAATCGTCCATCATAAAAGTAATAGGTGTTGGTGGCGGTGGTAGCAATGCAGTTACCCATATGTTTAAGCAAGGGATCTGTGGAGTAGATTTTATTATCTGCAACACCGACTGCCAGGCACTGGATACAAGTTCTGTTCCAGTAAAGGTACAACTTGGTAACAAAGGCCTTGGTGCAGGTGCTATTCCATCAGTAGGTAAAGATGCTGCTACTGAAAATATTGAACAGATCAGGAAACTACTGGAAAACAACACTAAGATGGTCTTTATTACTGCCGGAATGGGCGGTGGTACCGGTACAGGTGCAGCACCGGTCATTGCATCACTGGCAAAAGAATTAGGAATTCTTACTGTTGGCATTGTAACTATTCCATTTTCGTTCGAAGGCAGGAAACGTGCGCAACAAGCTATTGCAGGTGTGGAAGAACTGAAAAAATCAGTTGATACGCTCCTTATTATCTGCAATGACAAACTTCGTGAGTTGGAAGGCGATCTCAAACTTTCAGAAGCTTTCAGCAAGGCTGATAATATACTCACTGTGGCCGCTAAAGGTATCGCTGAAATAATAACCGTTACAGGTTATATCAACGTCGACTTTGAAGATGTTAAAACGGTTATGAAGGACAGTGGTAAAGCTATCATGGGTTCAGGCATGGCCAGTGGCGAAAACCGCGCACTTGAAGCTGTTCAAATGGCAATGACTTCACCGCTTTTGGATGATGCTAACATAAAAGGTGCCAGTAACATACTCCTTTATATTTCATCAGGAAGTGAAGAAATTACGCTTGATGAAGTGATGGAAATTACTGATTATATTCAACATGAAGCCGGTTCAGGAGCTGACATTATATGGGGTAATGGCACGGATGAAGCCTTAGGTGAAAAAATCAGCCTGACCCTTATTGCTACGGGCTTTGATTCAAAAAATAAAGCCCCTGAAGATATAGATAAGATTGTTCACGTACTTAATGAAAAAAGGGAAACGAAGGAAACTGCTAAAGAAGCTCACCCTAATGTTGAAGAAATTCACCTGGTTCACCCTAAAGTTGACGAAAAACCCAGAGACAATAATCAAGCCATTGATGCTCAAAGACTTTTTACCTTTGAAATCAACAACAATAGCTCAGCTAATGCTACATCGTCACCTACTCAGGTGAAGAAGTCTGTTTCACCTGTTGCCGAAAAAACAAACCAACCGGGATTTGAATTCCTTAAAACTTTTAAAACATCCAACAACAATAACCTTGAATCAAAACAAAGTGAAATTGCTGTTGACCGTATGCAAAAGCTCGAACAAATCAGTCTTAAAATTCAGAATCCTGAAAGTCTTGCTGAAATGGAAAGACAACCAGCATATATACGCCGTCATGTTGAATTGCATGAACCATCTGCTTCATCTGAAACAGAAATTTCACGTTATACTCTTTCAAAAAATGATAACGGAGTAGAAATTAAACAAAACAATACGTTTTTACACGATAATGTCGATTAATCATGAGTCTAATTGATCAAATAAACGAGGATATCAAGAAAACAATGCTTGCCCGTGAAAAGGAAAAACTTGAAGCATTAAGAGCAATAAAATCAGCATTGTTATTAGCTCTGACAAGTGAAGGAGCAGAAGGAAAGATAACTGTAGACTCGGAAATTAAGTTACTTCAAAAGCTTGTTAAACAGCGTAAGGAATCTGCTGATATATACCAGCAGCAAAACAGGCCCGAATTAGCAAACACTGAATTATTCCAAGCTGAGGTTATTTCCACTTACCTTCCATCACAAATGGATGAAGCCGCCCTTAAATCCTTTATTCAGCAACTGATAAAAGACATGGGCGTAACAGGTATTAAAGAGATGGGTAAAGTCATGGCCGCTGCTTCTCAAAAACTGGCAGGTAAGGCTGAAAGTAAAACTATTGCCGGTATTATTAAAGAACTGTTGCAATAAATAGATTCTAAGTATCATGCCTTTGTTTGATTATTAAAGGCACTAAAAATAAAAAGAGCCATCTGAAAAGGTGGCTCTTTTTATTAATAACAATCAGTATTATTCACCAAGCATAAGGCGTTTGAAAGTAGTAACAGTCAAATCTTTGCTTATCTTAGTAAGAAAATCACGAACAGACATTTTATTATCACGAACAAATTCCTGGTTTAAAAGAGTATTTTCTTTATAGAATTTGTTGAGCTTGCCTAATGCAATCTTTTCAATCATTTCTTCAGGTTTGCCTTCCTGACGAGCCTGTTCTTTACCAATTTCTATTTCCCTTTCAATGATGTGAGTAGGAACGTCATCTTTATCAACAGCCACAGGAGCCATTGCAGCAATCTGCATAGCAACTTCATGACCAGCATCAGCCAAGCCATCAACATCAGCCTGGTTCATTCCTAACAAAGTGGCTAAACGGTTTCCCGGGTGGTTGTATGCGAAAACAGAAGAAGCATGAATAGCTTCAAAATGGGCTAATTCCATTTTTTCACCTGTTTTACCAATCATCTCGGTGATATTATCACCAATGTTTCGACCATTTAAATCAAGAGCTTTAAATTCATCAGCGTTTGCCGGTTTATATTCAATAGCCTTTGCCAAAATAGCATGAGTAAAATCAGTGAATCCCTGGTTTTTAGCAACAAAATCAGTTTCACAATTAAGCATGAAAATAGCACCATAATTCTTAGCATCATTAACACCAGCTAAAACAACACCCTCATTGGCGTCTTTATCAGCGCGTTTAGTAGCTAATTTCTGTCCCTTTTTACGGAGATAATCAGTTGCTTTTTCAAAATCACCATCGTTTTCCTGAAGTGCTTTTTTGCAGTCCATCATTCCTGCTCCTGTCATCTGACGGAGTTTGTTAACGTCTGCAGCAGTAATATTTGCCATAAAATGAATCAATTTAATAATTTATAATACTTATTTACGAGGACCACCCGGTTTTTTACCCAAAGGTTTACGGGCTAAAGGTTTGCGGCTTCTAGCTTCACCACCAGCTTCTTCAGCAGGAACGGCTTTCGTTCTCAGGCGTTCAGTACCGGCTATAGTTTCTTCATCCTCATCCTCATCAAGATCATAATTATGACCAGATTTTCCACCTACGGCATCTTCCTTTTCTTCTTCGCGTTTATCACGATCGATTTTGCGTTCTGTTAAACCTTCTTCAATAGCCTGAACCATTTTTGATACAATCAGTGAAATAGATTTTGAAGCATCATCATTAGCAGGAATAGGGAAATCAACCAAATTAGGATCAGAGTTAGTATCAACTATTGCAAAAGTCGGAATGTTAAGTTTACGAGCTTCAGCAATAGCAATATGTTCTTTAATAATATCAACTACAAAAAGAGCAGCCGGTAACCTGCTTAGGTCAGCAATTGAACCAAGGTTCTTTTCAAGTTTAGCACGTTCACGGGCAATTTGTAAGCGCTCACGTTTTGAAATATTATCATAACTTGAACTAGTCATCAAACGATCAATTGACGACATTTTCCGAACAGCTTTACGAATAGTGGCAAAATTAGTAAGCATGCCACCAGGCCAACGTTCCGTAACGTAAGGCATACCAACAGCCTTTACATGTTCAGCAACAATCTCTTTAGCTTGTTTTTTAGTAGCAACAAACAAAACTTTTTTGCCTGATTTGGTAATTTGCTTCATTGCTGCAGCAGCTTCGTCAATCTTAGCAATTGTTTTGTATAAGTCAATGATATGAATGCCATTACGCTCCATGAAAATATAAGGAGCCATGTTAGGATTCCATTTACGTTTTAAATGCCCGAAGTGTGAACCGGCATCCAATAATTCATCAAAAGTTGTTCTTGCCATTTAATTTTTTTGTTATTTGTTTACATTCTGTGAAACTCAATCGCCAGGTAGCTCTTCTTAAGCGGCAAAATGCCAAAGAGATCCGGGCGATTTAGATACTAAACACCAGTTGAGATTAACGTTTGCTGAACTGGAATTTTTTACGAGCCTTCTTCTGACCTGGCTTTTTCCTTTCAACCATACGAGGATCTCTTTTGAGTAGGCCCTTAACCTTAAGAGGAGGACGCATCTCAGGATTGATTTCGCAAAGCGCTTTTGAAATAGCAAGCCGAAGTGCTTCAGCCTGACCAGTAATACCACCGCCATCAAGGTTAGCCTTGATATCATACTTGCCATTTGATTCGGCAATTTCAAGCGATTGTGTTACAACATATTGTAGAGTTCCTGTCGGAAAATATTCTTTATAATCTCTACCGTTAACGGTTATGGTTCCGTTGCCATCTTTCAGATATATGCGAGCTACAGCAGTCTTCCTTCTGCCCAGAGTGTTGATCACTTCCATAACTATTTTATTGAATTTAAATTAATCAATTGAGGTTGCTGAGCCTGATGAGGATGCTCTGTACCCACATAAACTTTAAGATTACGGTAAATGGCATCACCTAATTTATTGGAAGGTAACATACCACGTACTGCATGCTCAATGATGCGCTCAGGATATTTTTGCATCATTTCCCATGGAGTAGCGAATCGTTGTCCACCAGGATAACCGGTATGACGAACGTACACTTTATCACTCATCTTCTTGCCCGTAAGTTTTATCTTTTCGGCATTAATAACAATCACGTAGTCACCACAATCCAGATTAGGAGTGAAATTTGTTTTATATTTCCCTCTGAGGATATTGGCTACCTTGGCCGAGAAACGACCGAGTGTCTGTCCGTCTGCGTCTACCAAAATCCAGTTTTTCTGGATATTGTCAGGAGTGGCTGACAAAGTTTTATAACTTAATGTATCCATTTTGTTAATTTTAACACTTAAACAATAATAATAAAACCGCGCGTATCTGCTTAATTCACGGGCATGAGAACAAACAGACATTCGGTCAGCCCCTTGTTCGGCCTAAGCTTTTTATGCATCCGGTTACGGCCATATTCACAATCCACTTATCCTTAAAAGGGGTGCAAAGGTAGTGGTTAAATTTTAATTTAACAAATTTGTAAACAATAATTTACTCGAAAAGTCTTACAGGGATAAAAATACCCCCCCCCTATTTATTCGCTAAGTTTTAACAGAATAAAAAGATATCCTCTCCCCCTTTTGTACGTTAAGTTTTGCAATAACCAAAATATTCTCTCCTCTTTTGTTCACTATGATTGGAAATAATCAAACTATCCATTCTCCCCTTTTGTTCACTTAAATCTCAACTCTTTTGTTCACTTAAGTCTCAACTGAAATTATCTTTTTCAAAAACAGCTATGAACATTTACACTCTCATTAATCCTCTTCACGCTCAATAGCAATTATCCTTTCAGAGTCAAGATAAAAAAAAGCCTCCCCTCTATTGATTCACTATGTTTTGCCAGGATTAAAAACATCCTCTCCCCCTTTGGTTCACTATGTTCTGCAATAACCAAAATATCCTCCCACCCTTTTATTCCCTGTGTTCTGCAATAATGAAAACATTCTCTCACCCTTTGGTTCCCTGTGTTCTGCAATAATGAGAATATCCTCTCCCCTTTTATTCCCTAAGTTCTGTAATGCCCAAAACATTCTCCCCTCTTTTGTTCACTTAAGTCTTTTAAGGCTAAAAATATCCTTACTTCCTTTAACACCTTCTTCATCAGTAGCTGATATTTCACTATTTTTGCAAATATTTTTAACTGACATGTCAATAATTGTATCCAATATAACAAAGCGTTACGGTACTCAACTTGCTCTTGATGATGTATCCTTTAGTATAGAACCTGGTGAGATAGTTGGATTGTTGGGCCCCAATGGTGCCGGCAAATCTACCCTGATGAAAATCATCACCTGTTTCATTCCCCCAACTTCAGGTGACGTTTCAGTGTATGGCTTTGATATCAGGGAACAATCGCTCGAAGTACGTAAAAAGGTAGGTTACCTGCCTGAAAATAATCCCCTGTACACTGAAATGTACATCAGTGAGTATCTTGGCTTCATTGCCGGGCTTCACGGTATGGGTAAAAATTCATCAAAACGGGTAAATGAAATCATGGAGATAACCGGTTTGAATGCTGAGCGAAGGAAAAAGATCGGGGCACTCTCAAAAGGATATAAACAAAGGGTTGGTTTAGCACAGGCACTTATACATGACCCTGATGTTCTGATTCTTGATGAACCCACTTCAGGACTTGACCCTAACCAGTTGGCAGAAATCCGCAGCCTCATTGTTGAGATCGGTAAATTGAAAACCATAATTCTCTCCACACATATAATGCAGGAAGTAGAAGCTATCTGCAACCGTGCCATTATCATTAATCATGGTAAAACAGTAGCAGATGATTCACCCAGGAACCTGTTGCATTCCATGGGAAGCACGAACAGGGTTCTTGCAGGCTTCGATAAGGATGTTGACATTGCACTTCTTCGTAAAATTGAAGGTGTTAAACAGGTAAACCGGATTGAAACAAACACCTGGATGTTTGAAACTGAAAACAACTTTGACATCAGGCAGCAGATCTTCAAATTTGCTGTTGATCACAACCTTACTGTTCTTTCAATGCAGCAGCAGGAAAGTAAACTTGAAAATGTTTTCCAAAAACTAACTAAAGAATAATTTAGTTAACCCCTCATTTGTAATTATTTATTATTACTTTTGCAGCGCAGTTTGATACTGCGATGGAAAGATTTGATTGATTGCAACCATTTAAAAAAATGCTAAAAGCAATTCCTTGCCTTTGATCAAATCTCCCCTCAACATTTTTATTGATTAATATTAAATCTTTTTTCAATGACCTATTTATTTACATCCGAATCAGTTTCGGAAGGACATCCTGATAAGGTAGCCGATCAAATTTCGGATGCATTACTTGATGAATTTCTCAGGCACGACCCAAATGCAAAAGTTGCCTGTGAAACACTCGTAACTACTGGTCTTACTGTCTGTAGCGGTGAAGTTCTTACTGAGGGTTATGTTGATATTCAGAAAGTTGTTCGACGTACAATTGCTGAAATTGGTTATACTGATAATGATTATCGTTTCGAAAGTGAATCATGTGGAATCATTTCCACTATTCATGAGCAATCTCCTGATATTAGCAGGGGTATTATGCGTGAAGATCCTGAAGACCAGGGAGCAGGTGACCAGGGAATGATGTTTGGTTATGCAACCCGTGATATGGAAAACCTCATGCCAATGCCTATTGAAGTTGCTCATATTTTGTTGCAGAAATTAGCTGCCATACGCAAGGAGGCAAAATTAATGACCTATCTGCGTCCTGATTCTAAATCACAAGTTACTATAGAATATGATAATGACAATAAGCCTATAAGGATTGATACTATTGTTATTTCTACTCAGCATGATGATTTTGCCGATAAATCGTTACCTGAACCCGTCAGGGATAAGATCATGCAGGATCAAATAACTAAAGATATCAGAGAGATATTGATCCCCAGATCTATTGAAGATCAACCTGATTATATTAAAAATCTTTTCAAGGATGATTTTAAGCTTTATGTAAATCCTACCGGCAAGTTCGTTATTGGTGGCCCGCATGGGGATACTGGTTTAACAGGACGTAAGATCATCGTCGACACCTATGGTGGGAAAGGCGCTCATGGTGGTGGTGCTTTCTCAGGTAAGGATGCCTCTAAAGTTGACCGTTCAGCAGCTTATGCAGCAAGGCATATAGCTAAAAATCTTGTTGCTGCCGATGTAGCCGATGAAGTATTGGTACAAGTTGCTTATGCTATCGGTATGGCTAATCCTGTCGGACTCTACGTTCATACTTATAATACCGCCAAAGTTCGTGACAAGAACGGAATAATACTGACCGATGATAAAATTGCTGCTAAAGTAAGTGAAATCTTCGATCTAAGGCCTAACGCCATTATCAACCGTTTTGGTTTACGTAATCCTATTTTCCTACCTACAGCTCAATATGGACATTTTGGTCGCGATCCCCGCACGGTGGAAGTAGAGGTATTTTATCAAAATGGCAATACTTACACCAAAGAAATAGAGGGTATTCAACATACTTATAAAAAAGTTGAACTGTTTGCCTGGGAAAAAACAGACTACATTGATCGTATACGTGAGGCCTTTTCAATTTCGAAATAGCTGTTGAAGGTCTACTGACCACTTATTAGGTGGTTAAGAATCCATCTTATAGGTTAAAGTTATAACCATTTAGAGATAAAAAAATCACATTATAAAGCTCAAAGAAACAATTTATAAAAAGGAAAAAGAATCAACCTTTATAATAAAAAGGTAACATCCTTTAAATCAGCGAAGTCCCGTAAAGCGGGACTTCTTTATTTGTGCGCAAAAGCAAATTTATCCATTTCTGCAAAACAAATGCCTAATGCTTAGTTATCAGCTATTTACATAATATTTTTCTGATGCCATTATGCATATGTTCCTAAAGCGTCGCTAAGCCTTCACTGGCAAGGGTTGTAGAGGTTTTTACATTTTGATATCTCCAAATGCATCGCATAAAAATCATCATCACAGGGAATGGTCAGGAAAAAGTCATTCACGTCAGGGAAATGGAGTTATTAAAATAAATAAGGTCTGACTCATTTCAAGAGCTACTTTTTTGGCAATTTTATGATCAAGTCCGTATACAAGTCTGTGATCAGGTTCGTGAACAAGTCCATGAACAAGTCCATGAGCAAGTCCGTGATCAAGTCCGTAGTGCAATTTCTTGAGCTATTTCGTAATGCAGCATATAAAGTAACTTTAAGTACTGTACTAATTCATCCCTGTTTTCGCGAGAAGCCTCTTACAGGGCAGTTTGATTAAGTTTAATGTTCAGTTCATGTCCAGGCTAAGGTCAATGCTTAAAGGTACGGTATAAATACCGGTTTGGATTGATACTTCGGATTAAAGCTGAAGTCAGGGTTTCAGGGTCAAGGTTATGGTTATGGTTAATGTTCAAGTTCAGTTTCAGGGTTAAGTTAATAGTTCAGGTTCAGGGTTAAGACAATAGTTCAGGACGGTGATGAGATGAAGATCGTGATTCACTTATGGTTAGTGTTATGACTTTTGTTGAGGCTTGAGTTGTAGGTATGGCTAAGAGCCAGACGGGTGATAAACTTTGGTCAGTGTTTCAGTTGGTACAATATGAAATGCCGGGGTCAAGGTAAAAGTTCAGGACGGTGATGAGATGAAGATCGTGATTCACTTATGGTTAGAGTTATGACTTTTGTTGAGG
>Ga0172378_10000769_pt1 | contig 28852 bp, 29 predicted proteins | sample GrowelOW332metaG_FD_119755 | JGI IMG/M metagenome (GOLD analysis project Ga0172378, IMG submission 119755) | Groundwater microbial communities from an aquifer near a municipal landfill in Southern Ontario, Canada - Pumphouse #3_1 metaG | ecosystem: Environmental > Aquatic > Deep subsurface >...
AAATAGATTATACTATTTATATGAAGATTATTGGTATTGACCCGGGGACTGGCATTTTAGGATTTGGGGTTATTGAAATCATAAAGGGCAAAATGAAGCTAATTGATGCTGGCGTAGTTACAACTCCAGCTCATACACCGTTGGATGTGCGTTTAGAAGATATATTTGATAGTTTAACTGAGATTATTGCTGAGACGAAGCCCGATTGTATGTCGATTGAAAAGTTATTTTTCTCGCAGAATGTAACGACAGCTATGAGCGTTTCTCACGCTAGGGGTGTAGTTATGTTGGTTGGGCGAAAGGCTAAATTACCAATTGCAGAGTATACTCCGCTACAAATAAAGCAGTCAGTTACGGGCTATGGGAAGGCTGATAAAAAACAGGTTCAAGAGATGGTTAGGATTCAATTAGGTTTGTCGGAAGTGCCTCAACCAGATGATTGTGCGGATGCTTTGGCGACTGCGATTACCCATTCGTTGATGACTCGCGTATAATAGTTAATAAGACAATTTTAAACATAGAGACGTTTTGAATCTTTGCGATTTGCGTTTAGGGGACTATAAATGATTGCGCATGTTTTTGGGACATTGGTTGAAAAGATTGGATCTTCTTTGATTGTTGATGCTAATGGCGTTGGTTATGAAATTCAGGTTGCAACTGGTGATTTTGATGATGCTATATTGGATTCTAGTGTAAAATTTTATACTTATCATCATATTCGTGAACAAAGCCAAGAATTGTTTGGTTTTTCTAGTTTGATTGCTAAGAGATTATTTGAATTATTGATTACTGTTCAAGGAATAGGCCCTAAGGCTGCACTGGCTATTTTGTCATTAGGTGATAGTGAGCTAGTTCGAAACGCCATAGCTAATAGTGATACGGTATTTATAACTAGAGCTAGCGGCGTTGGAAGAAAAACAGCTGAGCGTGTTGTTGTTGATTTGTCTGACAAGGTTGGGCATGCTATCGGTACGGACGTTAACGGTATTGGTCTATCTAGGGTTATTTCTGCTAGCGACGAGGCTTTGGAGGCTTTGATGGCGCTTGGTTATAGCTTGAATGACGCAACAAAGTCTCTTGAAGGTATATCGACTGAACTATCTACGGCTGAACGTATTACACGAGCTCTGAAGGGTGGTGTGTGATGGCTATTGAGCGTATAACTGACACAAGCGTCCATAATACAGACACAGACGAACAGCAAATTGAAGTTACTTTGCGGCCAAAGTTGTTTGATGAATATATTGGACAGGATAGGCTAAAAAGTAATCTAAAGCTAGCGATTGATGCTGCAAAAAAACGTGGTGAACTCATTGACCATGTTTTGTTATATGGACCTCCGGGGCTAGGTAAAACAACCATGGCAACAGTTATTGCTAATGAAATGGGGGCTAATATTCGGATTACGGCTGGGTCTGCGATAGAGCGAGCTGGTGATTTGGCAAGTATTTTAACAAACCTAACAGATGGTGATGTTTTGTTTATTGATGAAATACATCGCTTAGGCAGAGCTGTTGAAGAAGTTTTGTATAGTGCCATGGAAGACTTCAAACTAGATATAATGATAGGAAAAGGCCCAGCTGCACGTAGTGTACGGTTGGATTTACCTAAATTTACGGTTATCGGTGCAACAACTCGTACTGGCGCTTTAGCCGCGCCTTTGCGTGACCGCTTTGGGTTAATTCATCGACTTGAATTTTACACGCCAAGTGAAATTTCGTGCATAATTGAGCGAGCTTCGGGTATATTGAATAGTAAAATTGACTCAAAAGCTGCTGAAATGCTATCAACTCGTGCGCGCTTGACGCCACGAATTGCCAACAGATTGTTAAAACGAGTGCGTGATTATGCTGATGTTAATGGCGATGGAGTTATTGACGTTCCAACGACTGAGGCTGCTTTGGGCTTATTGGAGGTTGATGAGCTTGGTCTTGATCCTGGGGATAGAAACTTAATTGTCAATATTATTGACAACTACGGCTCTAATCCAGTTGGTCTTAGTACAATTGCGGCTTTGACTGGTGATGAGGCTACTACAATTGAAGAGTTCTATGAACCTTATTTATTGCAAATTGGTTTTATCGAGCGTACTCCGCGTGGTCGTCGAGTTACAGCAAAAGCTTATAAACATGTTGGTAGAGTTCAGTCTATGGCTGAAAATCAACATAAGTTGGTATAATAAACTTATGAATTCAGATAAACAATCATCACCAGATTATGAGAAGCCTGTTGCTTATGATGCTAATGGGCAGCCACTATATTCTCATCCACCCGTAAATCAAGATAAGCCACTCTCGTTTGAAGCTCATTCGCAAACTGTGCATATGGCACGACCAAGTGAACCTGAAAAGCCAATAATTAGTGATGCAACTAAGTTAAAGCATGATCGATCGACACAACTATATCCAGATATTAATTTAAGCGAGGGTGAATATGTTATTAGTGCCGTAAGACGTCATTTGATAGGTTTGTTTGTTCCTTTGGCGGTTGGAGTGCTTTTAATATCTTTGGCATTTATATTTCTATTTAATTTTGATTTAGTAGTTCAAGCTTTTCCATTTAATGGTGGGTCTATAAGTTTTTCGTTAGTAACGATGTCTGTTATTCTGTTTGTATTGCTAGTTATTTTTGGAACGTATGTTTTTTATCACGTTTACACTAACAATAAGTTTTATCTTACTAATGAAAGTGTTATCCAAGAGATTCAAACTGGAATTTTTTCTAGGCTTGAGCAAACTGTGAGTCTATCAAACATTGAGGACGCGAGCTTTACTCAGATTGGCATAATTCAGCAAATATTTGATTATGGTTCAATTAGGCTTAGTACTGAAGGTGACGAAACTACATATCGTTTCTCTTATGTAGCTAGCCCAAAAGAGCATATTGCTATATTGAATAATGCTGTTGAAGCTTTTCAAAATGGTCGACCAGTAGATAATTAATTATTTTTGTTGGTTTTTATAAAATCATCTTCGTTTTCGAGAGTGGTTTTTAGCGTGTAGCTTTTACATTTTTCTTTTGTGCAATTAGTTGGTTTATAAGTATATGAACTACCAGTTGTGTTAATCAATATTCCGTTTGGATCAGTAAATAAAGTTGGGTCAACTGATTTAAGATTAGTGCTGTCAATTAGTTGAGGGTAATATTTATTGGTTGAGTAAAATACTTCTTCTAGGCTGTAGTACATAGCATTTATAGCTGTTTTCCTAGTATTGTCTCGGGTAATAACTTCGAGATTATTTTTTTGTATGAAAAATAAGATGCTAGTCATTGCAATTAATATTGCGACAAATAATATTTCGATAACTGTGAATCCATTAGTTTGTTTTGTCATGATAAATCTATTATAGCAAATTATGGGCTATCAAAGTATAATTAGTAGTATTGATAATAGAGAGGGAGATATATGGCAGCTAAAAAGACCGAAAAGCCAGGATTGGGAGAAAAACCTACGGCAAGCGAAGGTAAATTAAAGGCTTTGGGCTTAGCTCAGGAGCAAATTAATAAGCAATTCGGTGATGGGGCAATTCGTCGTTTAGGCGATACCAAGACTGTTGATGTTGAACTATTTAGTAGTGGCTCTTTGTCTATTGATTTAGCGCTTGGTGGTGGTTATCCAAGAGGGCGCATACTTGAAATATATGGACCAGAATCATCTGGTAAAACAACGCTTGCTTTGCATGCGATTGCCGAGATTCAAAAGGGTGGTGGAACGGCCGCGTTCATAGATGCCGAACATGCCCTTGATCCTGCTTATGCACGTAAACTTGGTGTTGATACTGATAATTTACTCGTATCGCAACCTGATAATGGAGAACAGGCGCTTGAAATAGCTGAGACTTTAGTGCGCTCAAATGCTGTTGATATGGTAGTAGTTGACTCTGTGGCGGCTTTAGTACCGCAAGCTGAAATTGATGGTGATATGGGTGATAGCCATATGGGTCTTCAAGCTCGATTAATGAGCCAAGCATTAAGAAAGTTAACTGGTATTATTAATAAAAGCAGAACTACTGTGGTATTTATAAATCAAATTCGTATGAAAATTGGCGTTATGTTTGGTAATCCAGAGACGACAACTGGTGGAAATGCTCTAAAATTTTATGCATCTATTAGGATCGATATTCGTCGGATTGGGCAGATAAAATCGGGTGAAGCCATTATTGGTAACCGAACGAAAGTTAAAATTGTTAAGAATAAAATTGCTCCGCCTTTCCGTATAGCTGAATTTGATATTATGTATAACGAAGGAATTAGTAAAACTGGAGATGTGCTAGATTTAGCGGTTCAACATGGAATTGTTGGTAAGGCTGGAGCTTGGTTTGATTATGCAGATGTTAAAATTGGTCAAGGTCGCGAAGCAAGTAAGCTATATCTAAAAGAAAATCCAAAAGTTTTAGCTGAGATCGAGACTAAGGTCAGAAAAAAAGTGGCTGAAGATGTGTAATATTAAAAGTTAGGCCACGCAATGAGGATAACGTCTATAACCCCACAGACACGTAATGATAACCGTGTTAATATATTTGTTGATGGAAGTTATAGATTTAGCTTAGATATTTATCAGCTAGTTGACTTAAATATAAAGGTTGGACATGATTACGATGAATCTGATCTTATTAGCTTAGAGCAGGAAAGCCAATTTGGAAAAGTCTATGGACGTGCGCTTGAATATTGCCTAATTAGGCCACGTAGTATTCGTGAAATAGAAAATTATTTATATCGTAAAACTAAGCCAACTAGAGACAAGATGGGTGAGCTTAGGGCGGGAGTTGCGGTTGAAATAACAACTCGTATTTTTGATCGTTTGCTCGAAAAAGGTTATATAGATGATGAAAAGTTTGCTGAGTATTGGGTAGAAAACAGATTAGTGAGAAAAGGCTCTAGTAGACGTAAACTTGTAGCTGAGCTTTACTCTAAAGGAGTGTCTAGTTTGATTGTCGATCAGGCATTAGAGAAAACGGAGCGTAACGATAAACAAGAAATACAAAAGATAATTTTAAAAAAGAGGCGCCATTATCCAGATGATAAAAAAATGATAATGTATTTAGCACGATTAGGCTTTGATTATGAAACTATAAAACAGTCATTGAATAAATCTATACTTTAGTGTTTTCGGTTTGTGGAGATTGTGATCTAAAAGGGTTTAGCTGTGTAAGTTTGTTAAGTTTGTCGATTGGCTCGAGTCTTTTAGCTGTCGTCTTAACTATAACTTCGTAATCATTTATTTCGATAATTTGCGAACGATGTATAAGTAAAGTTGTGTCAGTTAGGCTTTTTAATATACCTTGTTTGACATTTAGTTGTTGAATAATAAAACTATCTGTATCAATGCTGTAATCGTCGATTTTGCCAAGTTTATGCTTGGTTTCATCAATAACCTTTAAGCCAACTAGATTAAAGTTTAGTTCATATATTTTTTGAATTGTAATAACGTCTTTAACGCCTACAAATTCATCATTACTATCTATAATCATACCGATATCACTAAGTTCGCGAACGTCAGCAATTCGTATGAATGAAGGGCGTTCTGACAGTAACGGCCCTTCAACTTCATAAGCAATAACCATTAAGCTTCCTGGGTCAATGACTGGTTTTTTAGTTACTGCTAGTTTAGTACCAGTTTGTAAACTCATAATAGGTATGTTTGTTAGTCGAGATCCAAGGATTAGCATAATATTATTATAATCATTTCTTTCTATTATTACTAATTATTCAGAGAAAGGGTTTAGCCTACCGGATGGTAAAACTTGTTCACCTGAATTTTCTTCTGCTGTTTTTAGGTTATTTATGCGGTTAATGGTTGTTTGGTCAAATGTTATTATATCAACAGTGTCGCTAACAACAGTCGATTGAGTGATGATTACGGTTGGTCCATTTAACATTTCGGTTAGCGCTATTATAGCGAAAGTTAAACCTCCGGCTAATATTACTATAAAAATTACTAAATTATATCGTTTTATCAAATTTAATATAGATTTTATGGGGTTAATCTTGTTTCTCTTTGTGTTGTTGGGCTTTTTAATCTTGTTTTTTTTCATGATATTTACTTGGTATATACCTCTATGGTTAATGGCTCTACTCTGACGGAATCTTGTGAATTTGGAATGGGGGTAACATTGATACCTGTTAGTTGCATTTTTGGTACACTAACTTCGATTGATTTCAGAAATTTTATTAAGTTTGTAAGTTTGATTGAATCATTTAAGGTTATATTAATGAAATTTGAGGTTACTCCCTTTATTGAAACTGAAGCTTTTGTGTCACTGGAGGTTGATTGAGAGAAGCTATAGGTACTAATAGTTATGTTATTGGCAGCAGCGTATTTTTTTAAATCTTGTATAATTTGGCTTTGGTAATCTTGGCTAGAAACAATAAGGGTGTTTGCTTTGGTGGCTGATGCCTGGTATTTAGTAATTTCATCTTGAATTTTTTTAACAGATGCGGCATTTTTGTTCACTACAGAGGAGCCTATTGTAGTTTTATCTGATTCAGCAATTTGTGTGTTTAGCCAGTCTTGTGCAAAATAAAACCCAACAGTTAATATTGTAATGATTATTAAAATACTAACAATCATTACAGTTCGCAATGAAGTGGCTTTTATACGGGGGTTTTTCATTGTGACACGCCTTTATTGATGGTTAATTTTATAATAATAGTAACCGAATAATCCGATGCATTGTCTTGGCCAGCTGCAACTGATTGAATACTAGGGTCTTTGAAGAATGCTGATTTTTGAAGGTTATCCTTTATTTTTGAGGCATCATCAGCTGATTTAGCTTTTACTTGTAGCGATATTGGTGAATCTAGGTTGCTTCCAACTATAGACAGGTTCTCTATGATTGCACCCGAAGGCAAGGCGGCTCCGATTTCTGTGATAATGTTACTGTATGACACTTGTTGATCAAGTATGGACTTTGCGTTTAAAAAGCTAGTCGTAAAGCTATTAAGCTGTGTTTTGGCCGCATCATATGCTACAGATTCTGTTTGGTCAGTTTTTATGTTAGATTCGACTTTTGGTTTGTTGGCTATTATAAATACATAAGACGTGCTACAAGCTAATAGTAAAAAAGCGCTAGCACAACCCAATAAAAATAAATATTTTAATAGGGTTACATTTGTACGAGCTGCGCGCATTTGTTTTTTGACTTCGTTCGGCAATAGGTTTATCATTTCCAAATTTCTCCTGGTATGATAGATGCTAAGCCGGCGACTGTTATATACCTGGATCGTAATTGTCTGATCGGCTCTGGTAATTTTCCGAAATCTAGTTTTTGCCACGGACTAGCAACTCGAGCTGGCATAATAAGATCATTTGTAAAGTAATCTCCAATACCTGGTACATTACTACCGTTACCAACAATTAGTAGTTGTTCCAACTTTCGGTCGTCATTTATTCGTTCGTTATAATAGCGGATGACTTTGCGCGTTTCTGCAACTATTTGCCTAAGGCTTGGTTCGATTGCATTCTTTATTTTTGCTTGGCGTAGTCCAGGGTTAAGTCCATTCAAGACTTTTAGTTGGTGGGCATTTTCTAGTGTTATATCAAGTTTTTTAGCAATATTAAGAGTGAAGGTATTGCCTCCAATTGCGACCCCACTAGTTACGCGAATTGCACCTTTGTCGAGCACTGCAATGTCGGTACTAGCTGGGCCGATATCAACAATAACGCTTGGTAAGTTACCGTCCTCGGTTTTAGTTAATAGGCGAGCTACTGCACTCATGCTAGGTTCTACTAGGCTAACACTTAAACCAGCGCTTTCAGCGGCAGCTATGCATTTATCAATAACTGTTTTTGCAACAGCGCTCATCAAGACTGTAATCTCTTTTTTATTTCGTTCGATAATTTCGTAATCTATATATAAGGTTGAAGCTGGAATTGGAATATATTGCTCAACTTCTAAACCGACAGCGTCTTTTAACTTTTTTTCGACAGCAACTGGTAAGTTGAATGTTCTAGAAAAGCTGCGAGCTGTTGGTATACTTATGGCTACGTGTTTGCTGGGCAAGGATCCGATTATCTTTTCCTTGATTAGCAGTTTTATATTATCGGCTAAGTATGTGTCTTTACCCTCTAATGAACTTTTCATTTTTTTTGGGTCTAGGTCTATAGAGCCATATCCAAGAACTAGCCATTTCTTACTATCTATGCCCATGACTTTAATACCAGTATTACTGATATCAAGGCCGACTATTTGTTTATCTGTATATAATAATTTTTTCATAATACCCACTGATGTATACTAATAATATTATAACATGAGCGTATTGTAATCCGTAATTTGTTATTTAATGTTTTGAGAAAGGCTAGCTATTGGTAACATAACACTGGCTGCAATCAAACCGACCATGCCACCCATAATTACGATCATAATTGGTTCAATAATTGAACTAATGCTTCCAATGGCGGCGTCGACTTCTTCTTCGTAAAAGTCAGCTACTTTTACAAACACTTTTTCGGTTTGACCGGTTTCTTCTCCAACTAGAAGCATTTGAGCTACGATAGGCGGAAATAATGGATTGGCTTCAATGACAGAAGATAATGATTTGCCATTTTTTACTTCTATTTCTGCTTCTACTAAGGCTTTTTCGTAAACTACATTACCGACAGCTCTTGAGGTAACGCTTAATGCTTCTAAGACCGCAACACCAGCTTCTATTAAAGCTGAGAATGTTCGTGCAAAGTGCGCTACGGCAACTTTCATAATAAGAACTTTTATAATAGGTATTTTAAGCAGTAAACTATGGAATCGGAATTTGCCTCTTTTTGTCTTGATATATCTCATGATTCCATAAGTTATGCCACCGATAGATCCAAATACTATATACCAATATCTAATAATAGCGTCGCTTGCCCATAGCATAAAAAGTGTTATCGTTGGCAGTTTGGCGTCAGCACCACCTAAATCTGTTAATATTTTACCGATTTTTGGAACGACGAAAAACATTAGTCCAAAAAACGCTAAAGTAGTAATAACCATTAAAACCATTGGATATGCCATCGAGCTTTTGATTTTTTTGCGCATTGTCATGCTTTTTTCTTGTTGGAGGGCTAATCTTTTTAAGATTTCATCTAGTATTCCAGCTGCTTCACCAGCACGCACCATGTTTACATAGACATCATTGAAAGTGTTGGGGTATTTTGCCATAGCGTCTCCAAGCGTGACTCCTGCTTCAACATCGTGAATTATGATGATTAATATTTTTTTTAAAGCTGGGCTTTCGGCAATATGCTCAGATAAGGCAGTGAGAGCTCGTAATATTGGGACTCCTGCTCCAACCATAGCGCTTAATTGGCGAGTAAACATTACTAATTGATCTGATTTTACTCTATTGCCACCTAATAAGTTTTTAAGGCTAAAGCCTTTTGTCTTTTGTTTGGTTTCATTCACACTGATTGGGCGTAATCCTTGTTTGACCAGTGCTGTAATAGCGGCTGCACGAGTTAATTGATCTATATTACTATTAACTGTTTTGCCTTTGCTGTCGAGCGCGATATATGAAAATATTGGCATATTATTCTTTTGTTACCCTAATTATTTCTTCGATACTTGTTTCGCCGCGTAGCGCTTTAATGAGTCCATCTATTTGCATTTTTATCATACCTTCAGCAATTGATTGTTCTTGGATCTGGTTACTAGTAGCGTTGGTGACGATTAATTTTTGTACTGCAATTGAATTGACTAGGGTTTCATAAATACCGATGCGACCTTTGTATCCATTTGATGTACCGTCTTTATTATCGTTAGGATCAGCTCGCCATAAAGTATTAATACCATTCTCGTCGGTGCTTAATGGCGTATCTCCGCCAACACCTTCAGCAGCGGCTTGTTTTTCCAATTCATGTATATAGTTGAAATTTTGATTTTGTTTTAGATTGAACATATTTATTATCATCTTTTTTTCTTCTTCACTTGGTTTGTAGCTTTGCCTTGTTTGCCGATTTATTTTACGAACTAACCTTTGTCCAACAATAACTCTGACCGTACTAGCTATTAAGAATGGTTCTATGCCCATATCTAGAAGTCGCGGTAGGCAGGTTGCTGCGTCATTGGTGTGCAGTGTGCTAAATACTAAGTGTCCAGTTAATGCAGCTTGAACGCTAAGGTCGGCGGTTTCACTGTCTCTAATTTCGCCGATCATTATAATATTTGGGTCTTGGCGAAGCAATGCCCTTAACCCATTAGCAAATGTCATGCCAGCCTTAGAGTTGGTTTGGGTTTGGTTTACTCCTGGTATTTTATATTCAACTGGGTCTTCTATTGTTGATATGTTTACACTAGGAGTATTAAGCATAGTTAAAACGCTAAATAAGCTAGTCGACTTACCACTACCTGTTGGTCCTGTGATTAAAATTATTCCATTTGGGTCTTTCAGGGCTTTGTTTGTATCAATTAACGATTTACCCCAATAACCAAGTGATTCAAGTGAAATCGCTTGATTAGATTCATCTAATATACGCATTACAATCTTTTCACCGTCAGCGACTGGAAGTGTGCTGACACGCAAGGCATATTGTTTACCTCCAACTTTTATTTTAAAGCGTCCATCTTGAGGTACTCGATGCTCGTCAATTTTAAGATTGCTTAGAATTTTGATACGACTGACTAAGGCGTTTAGCACATTTCGGGGTAAGTGGTTTACCTCTTTAAGTACGCCATCTATTCGATATCTTATTTGGACAAAACCTTCACGTGGTTCGATATGGATATCACTGGCTTGTGAGCGAATAGCGTATTCAAGTAGCAAATTGATAGTTTGAGCAATGGGTGAATCTTCGGCAATTTCTTTATCACTAACTGTTTCGTCTTTAGCGTCGTCTACGCGTTGGATGTCAATAACTTCATTTAATTCTTGGTTTACATCGCCTCTATAGGCTTCTAGGGTCGCTATGATATTGCTATGAGATGCAACATATACAATTGTATTGTTGCCGATTTGCTTTTCTATAAAGTTCACTGCTTGAACGTCATCTGGATCGTCCATTGCTAGGTGACAAGTGCCATCTTTATCGATCTTGAATAAAATTGCGTTGTATTGACGAGCAATTCTTTCTGGAATTTTATTAAGTACATCAGAAGGGATATCGTGCGCATTTAGTTCAACATAGGGAATCTGCGTGTAAGCAGTAAATAATTTAGTTAGAGCTTCTTCTTCGATTATTTGATTTTGTATGGCTATATCTTGGAGTGAACGTCTTGAACTAACTCCTTCTTTTTTTAAGGAGTTCATTTGCTCAATAGTGGTTACACCACCGCGTAAGAGCAATTTTTCCATGGTAATGTCTGAAATGCGCATAATGCTTGTGTCTATTGTAGTTTACTAACCAAAAAAGCGCTAGGTGCTATAATAAAATACGATGATTATACAGATTAAAAGTGAAGATTATATGAGAGCTTTCGGTGAAAGTCTTGGCAAATTATTATATGGTGGTGAGTTCATTGAATTAATTGGTGATGTTGGCGCGGGCAAGACTACTTTTGTAAAAGGACTTGCTGTTGGGCTAGGCGTTGATGAGCAAGTACAAAGCCCCAGCTTTACTATCAATCGTGTTTATAATGGGCGAGATAATATTATATTGTCTCATTATGATTTTTATAGATTAGAAAACGCTGGAATTATAGAGAATGAGCTAGAAGAAGTAATAAAGGATGCTAAAACTGTTGTTGTTGTGGAATGGCCTGGTGCGGTAAAAAAGGCTTTGCCGACTGATCGATTATCAATTAGTATAAATGCACAGACAGAGAATTCGCGTGAACTGACTATTAACTCTGGCGGAACTATTAGTGACAGATTAGTGGAATGTATTGGTTTATTATGATAATACTATTAGATACTAGCACTTCATTATGTAAACTTACTATGGTTGATGGTGATTACTGCAAAGATAATGAGTGGCAAGCTGATAGAGATTTAGCAAAGGGGCTGTTGGGCTATATAGACAGAATGCTCTATGATTGTGATAAAACATGGACTGACATAACTGCTATTTGTGTATTTGAAGGACCAGGTAGCTTTACTGGGCTAAGGATTGGTATTACAGTTATGAATTCTATTGCTTATGCTCAGGATATTCCGATTGTGGGCGCGCGCGGCGATAATTGGAAGGATGAAGCTGTCGCTAAATTGATAGCTGGTGAAAATCACAAGATTGTAATGCCTTTTTACGGCAGCGAGCCCAATATTACAACTTGCGCCAATGATACAAAAAAGGTTATTATATAAGTAGTCCATTTTAGGACTCTGAATATTTTTTGAAACTAACGCATAAGATTAACTGCATTTTTAATACGAGTATTTTTTATATTAGCAAATGAGCGCCAGGGGTCTATGCGAGAAAAGGAACAACTATGTTAGAGATGATAACTGCTATTTTTATTGGCATAACCGCTGGGGCATTTGGTGCTATAACTTATGAAAAACGTCGACAAACAGGGGGTAAATTAAAGGCTGAAAAAGAAATTGCAGCTGCCAAAACAAAAGCTAGTGATATTGTGCTAAAAGCAAAAGATGAAGCTTTGCACTTAGAAAATGAACGACGCCATGAATGGAAAAAAACTGAAAATCGTTTGGTTGAACGCGAAACAACCTTTGATCGCAAAATTGATGAACTTGATAAACGTTCCGAGAAATTACGTGTTCAAGAACGTGATGTTGAAGGCTTAAAAGATGAAATTCGCGGCATAAGAGTAAAGCAACAAGAAAAGCTTGAAAAAGTTGCAAAATTAACTAAATCTGATGCTGCTGAAAAGCTAATGCAGATGACTGAGCGTGATATAAAGCAGGATTTAGTTGGATTGGTTAATAAATTACAGAATGACGCTAAACAAGATGCTGAAGAACTTGCTCAGACTATTTTAGTGACCGCTATGGAGCGAATGTCTTCGGCGGTTACTGCTGAGCGTACCGTAACTGCAGTTAAACTGACCGATGAAGAGATGAAAGGTCGAATTATTGGTAAAGAGGGCCGTAATATTCAGGCGCTTCAACGTGCAACTGGTGTTGATATCTTGGTTGATGATACGCCAGGTATGGTTATTCTTAGTTCGTTTGATCCTATTCGTCGCCAAATTGCTCGTATGAGCTTGGAACTTTTGATGAAAGATGGTCGTATTCATCCGGGTCGTATTGAAGAGGTTGTTGCCAAAGCGGAAACTGAAATTAACAAAGAAGTTAATCGTGCGGGTGAAGACGCTGCCAGAGAAGTTGGTGTTGTTGGTGTACCAAAAGAAATGTTACGACTGTTGGGTGAGCTAAAATTCCGTACTAGTTATGGTCAAAATGTATTGATGCATAGTGTTGAAATGGCTCATTTGTCTGGGCTTATTGCTGAAGAGATTGGCGCTGATGTTCGTACGACCAAAATAGCGACTTTATTGCATGATACAGGTAAAGCTGTTACTCATAAAATGGAAGGTAAGCATCATCATATAGCCGCTGAATTAGCTCGTAAATATGGTATGTCCGAAGCGATTGCTCATGCGATTGATGCTCATCATGACGATATAGAGGCTACGACGCCAGAAGCTTTGATTGTTCGTGTTTGTGACGCATTATCAACAGCTCGTCCTGGAGCTCGTAATATAAGTGCTGAAAATTTTGTTGAGCGTATGCGTGGCTTAGAAAATATTGCACTTGGTTTTAGTGGGATTAGCAAAGCTTACGCCATTAGTGCTGGACGGGAAGTTCGTGTTATTGTTAGCCCTAAGACTGTTGATGACTTAAGTGCTATCAAGCTTGCTCGTGACATTGCGGTTAAAATTGAAAGTACTATGCAATACCCTGGTACAATTAAAGTTAATGTAATCCGTGAAACTCGAGCAATTGAATTTGCTAAATAAGTATATCGTAATTGGTTGTTTATGATTACAATATTATTATTTTAATTCTAAACTATTAAAATAATATGGCATAAGCTTTACTTTTAATCTTGTTTATGCTAAAATAATATTTATGGAAAACGAAAAACAAATAAGTCCATTAGAAAAAAGAGTAGAAAACTATGATTCAACTCAGCCAAACCCGAGACAACAAATTAAATTAATAAAATATTTAATGTCTAGTAATTTAGCTGATTTTAAGGTATCGAAACAAGAACTTAACGAAGATAACTATAATAGTTACGTTACGGCTTTTGATACTCTTTTTGCAAAGGGTGATATGAATGAAAATAAGCTAGTCCCTTTATTGTTGAAGATTGAAACCCCAATGACTAAACTTAATGGAGAGTCTGAAGCTGCACATGATTCAATTCGTAATAATATTTTCTTAGACTATATGGACAATGATCGAGCTATGCAAACCGTAGCAATATTAAGCAGGGGTGAAGTTAGCTCGTTTGAAAAGCTTAACTCATTTGATTTAGATGTTGCCTATGAAAAATATCCAACGGCAGTCGATTTTCACGAAGAGTTAGAATCTGAGCTTTTTGGCAATTTATTGTATAAACATAATGATAATACAAAAGACTTATATAAGGTTGCGGTTAATGAAATAGCTCAGGCTATGTATGGAAAACAAAACGAATATTATAACCAGTTCACCATTCTAAAAGAATCTGCTATAGAAAAGCTTAGTGTTTGAAATAATAGCTATTAAGTTATTTAGAACTTAAATAATATGAAGTTGATCTATAATCACCTTGAACGGCTCTGATCTGCCAATAACTGCTTGGTAGTATGGCGCCACTCCATGACCATCCAGCAAGATTTTGTTGAGTGGTTTGTTGATAGGGTAAATAGCGATCGCGTCCGTTATGGTCATCACGGAACCAAATAGTGCAATAGCTTCCATTTGTTAGGCCACAGCCGCTACCTAGTGTGTCGTTAGTTGTGTAACTATGCTCTGAGATAGCTCCGCCTGCTTGAAGTAACCTTGGTGACGAAATTACATTGTTTAATGCAGTAGCAACTGTTAACGCGGTGTTGGCGTTTATAATGCCATGACCTAGCTCTTCGGTGTATGGCGCATTGTTCATAATCGATAATTTTGTAGTGGTCGCTAATATTAAAGCAGTAATGTCGTCAACTGATGAATTTGGTCTGATCGATTTTATTAATGATGCGAGGCTAGCGACTTGAGGTGAAGCAAAAGAAGTTCCGTATAATGAAGCTGCGTATAATGAAGTGCTATTGTTAGGGGTCCAAGTGGGCGAGTTGATAGTTCCTGATCCTGGTGCAACGACGTCAAGATCTGGCCCATAACTACTAAAGCTAGCTCTTTGATCGTTAGATGTACTGGCTCCAACTGATATAACGTGATCATTTAAGGCTGGATATCCCATAGCCCCGATTGGCAGTTCGTCGCATCCTTGCTCGGTGCCTGTACCACAGTTACCAGCTGCGGCAACAATAATAACATTATGATTAAAGGCATAATCGGTTGCTGTTTTTAAGCTCGGGTCGTATTCACTTCCGCCTAGGCTCATGTTTATAACGTCAGCTCCGTTGTCGACGGCATAATAAATAGCAGCTGTAATATCACTGGTGTAACCTGGCCCGTCATCACTAAGTGCTTGCAAGGGCATTATTTTAGTATTCCAGTTGATTGTAGTTATTCCCGTCTCGTTATCACCAGTTGCTCCTACTAGGCCAGCTGTTTCTGTGCCATGAGATACTCCTATACCGTTAATATTGGTTCGTCCAGCTATCGGATTATTGTCACCGATAGAGAAATTCCATCCACGCCAATCGTCGACATATCCATTATCGTCATCGTCACAGTTATTGGTACTTTTGTCTTTCGAAATACCGGTCCAACAAATCTCACCAGTTTTTGTATTACCTGTTTCGTTAGAGTTTATTAACCAATTATCTTTTAAGTCGTCGTGATTTAGTGCAAAGCCAGTATCGATAACTGCAACTATCGTTTGTCCGTTTCCTGTTGAAATATTCCAAGCAGCAGGTGCGTTTACTTTTTGGATGGCCCAGTTGCTGGCATATCCGGGGTCGTTGGCATTTAGTAACGGATAATATAATTTTTCTTTGTCAATGGATTGACGTATTGTATTTTGTTTAGGGGAATTTGTAGTTGGCTCTAGCTGTTGGATGGGATCTTTGGCGCGAGGAACATTTATGATTGGCTTTTCTTGTTCGTCGGTGGTGATTTGCTCTATAGTTTTTTTAGCGAGTTGTTCATCTGTATATGTGTTGGTATTTACGATTTCGTTATCTATTTTTTGTGCAATAGGCTGTATCTGGATATAGCGAAAATAAACAACAGTTGCAATTGTCGCCGCAATTAAACTGAATGTTGTTATCATAATAATTTTTTTATGCTTCATAAAATCTATTTAGTTATATATTAAATATATCATGTACAAAGCAAAAGCGCATTAGTTTGATGATGCTAATACGGTTTTGTACGTGTTAAAATGTTTAGGTATGGATATACAACAAATTAAAGGCCTTTCGATGCGTGATGTTGATAATAAGCACAAGAATTTTGGGTATAATGAGCTTCCTAATAAAGATAAGAAAAATATTTTTAAAATTATAATTGGATTAATAACAGAGCCGATGATATTTTTATTGTTGGTAGTTATTGGTGTTTATTTCGTTTTGGGAGATAGGAATGAAGCCATATTGTTGTTATTCTCGCTTTTTGGAATTGTCAGTATAGAATTATATCAAGAATCAAAAGCGGAGAAGTCGTTAGAGGCTCTTAGAAACTTATCTAGTCCAATTTGTGATGTGATTAGAAATGGCAAACGATTAACTATTCCTGGTCGTGAAGCTGTTACAGGAGATATTATTATTTTGTCGGAAGGCAGTAGAGTTCCAGCTGATGCAAAAATAATATCTGCAAAAAACCTAAAAATTAATGAATCATTATTAACGGGCGAATCAATAGCAGTCGAAAAAGGTGCTTATGATATTAAGGATTGCAAGACGAACTCTGTGTTTTCTGGAACGTTAGTAGTACAAGGTCATGGTGTAGCCGAAATAACTAATATTGGGCAGAGTACTGAGATCGGTAAGATTGGTCAGTCACTAAAATCAATTAATGTTGAAAAAACATTATTGCAAAGAGATGTTAATAAAGCAGTAAAATTAGTTGCTACTTTGGCTATTATATCTTCAATATTGTTAGCTTTAATATATTGGCTACAGAGAGGTGATTTAATTGAGGGGTTATTGGCTGGTTTAACGTTAGCGATTGCTATTTTGCCAGAAGAATTTCCTGTTGTTTTGACTATATTCTTGACTCTTGGTGCGTGGCGATTGGCAAAAACTAATATTTTAGCTCGCAAATCTCAAACAATTGAAACTCTTGGGAGTGCAACGGTTTTATGTGTAGATAAGACTGGTACATTAACCGAGAATCGAATGAAAGTTATGAATGTGATTGACGCAAAAGGAACGCTGTATGATGAGCTTGATGGTGTTTCGGATGTAATAGCTTATAGTGTTTTAGCTTCTCAGAAAAATCCGTTCGATCCAATGGAAGAGGCTTTTATTGAAGCTGGAAAACAAGTTTTTGGTGATATTGGTGATATTTATAAACGCAAGGTTGTTATTAAAGAATATCCGCTAGAAGAGTCCTCTTTATCTATTGCTAATGCGTGGGGCAATGGTAAAAGAATTAAAACAGTAGCCTTGAAGGGTGCTCCTGAGTCTGTATTTGAATTGTGCAACTTAAGCATTAAGGAGCAAAAAAGGTTAGAATTGGGTGTAAAAAAGCTAGCTAAAAAAGGTTTACGCGTAATTGCAGTCGCAAAGAGTGGTGCTATTGATTTTATTCCAGAAAAGCGGGATGGGTTTAAATTTCAATTTTTGGGCTTGATTGGTTTGGCTGATCCAATTAGGCAAGAAGTTCCGTCGGCGATAAAATTATGCAAAGAAGCTGGTATAAGAGTGGTTATGATAACAGGCGATTACCCTGAAACTGCAGTGTCAATTGCTAGTAAAATTGGTTTAGATTGTGAAGGCGTTATTACTGGAGCCGAGTTTGAGCATCTATCTGCTAAAGGGAAAAAAGAAGTTATTAAATCTATATCAGTGTTTAGTCGTGTAAGCCCCGCAAATAAATTGACGATTGTTAAGTTTTTTAGGGGAATTGGTGAGATTGTTGCTATGACGGGTGATGGCGTGAACGATGCGCCGGCATTGAAGGCATCTCATGTTGGTATAGCGATGGGCCAAAGAGGCACGGACGTGGCCAGAGAGGCTGCTAGTATAGTTTTGTTAGATGATAATTTTATTTCGATTGTAAGAGGTGTTAGCTTGGGCCGTAGAATTTATGATAATCTACAAAAGGCGATGTCGTATGTTATCTCGATCCATATCCCGATTGCTTTATTGTCATTATTGCCCGTGATATTTAGATGGCCATTAGTCTTAAGTCCTATTCATATTGTTTTTTTGGAGCTTGTTATCGATCCTAGCTGCACTATTATTTTTGAAAACGAGAAGGCAAGTCGAGATATTATGAAAAGACCACCGAGAGGGCTGAATACGTCAATCTTTAATAAGCGGATGGTTTTGGGCAGTATCGCACAAGGCTTACTAATAGCAGTGGCTGTTGTTGCGGCATTCAAGATAATGCTAACTTTGGGCTGGAGTGAGAATGAATCCCGAGGTATGACGTTTTTGATATTAATTGTTGCAAATATTTTGTTGATTTTAGTTATTTCTTGGAAGCAAGCTTTGGCAAATATTTTTCATCATGAAAACAAGGCAATGCTAGTAATCTTATTGATAACGTCAATCTCTTTAGTTTTGATATTTAACATTCCTTTATTGCGCGATTTGTTTAATTTTGCTCCAATTTCAGCAGAGGATGCTTGTATTGGAATATCTGTTGGCGCAATATCTACACTCTGTGTTATACCAGTTAAATTGCTGATTAATAAATTTAGTTAATTATTATTTGCCATTATCAATAAGATGAAAGTTTAAATATTTAATTTTAAGGGTAGAAAAATCTCCTAGACATAAATCTAGGAGCTTTTTCTATGGTCGGGGTGAAAGGACTCAAACCTTCGACCTCTCGGTCCCAAACCGAGCGCGCTATCAACTGCGCCACACCCCGATGGTGTTACCAGATGAATTATAGCGCAATTTTGGTTTGATTTCTAGTGTTTAGTGCTAATTTGTCACTTGTCGATTAAATGATAACGGGTTAATATAGTAATAATTGATTATGTTAAATAAATTATTTAGTTCTAAGAAGCAAATATCAAACTTACGAAAGCCAGATTGTTTGTTTATTTTGGCTGGTTTAGCTGTTTTTGCTGTTATAACATTTTGGACTATTTCTAAGTCATCGATTTGGTTTGATGAGGCTTTTGGGGCTTATTTGTCTCACTTTAGCTTTTTAGATATTGCTAAATACACTGCAAGTGATGTTCATCCACCGTTTTATTACTGGTTGTTAAAATTGTGGAGTATGGTGTTTGGAAATAATGAATTGGCGATTCGCTCGATGAGTGCTTTGTTTGGTGGTTTATCGATTGTGTTCGGCTATTTATTAGTTGATAAGTTGTTTGATAAAAAGGCTGCACGAATTAGTTTAATATTTATGGTGCTATCGCCGATGTTAATTCGCTATAGCCAAGAAGCGCGCATGTATACTTTGGTAACTGCTATAGCGTTGGCTGCAACTTATACTTTGACCTTTGCAATGGCTACAAAGAAAAAATTACCTTGGATAATTTATGGGATATTAGTTAGCCTTGGTATGTGGACTCATTATTTTTCGGCTTTGATCTGGGTCACTCACTGGATTTGGCGAGCTGATGTTATTCGACGAGTTGCAAAAAAAGGTGAATTTATTCGAACATTCTTTACAAAAAATTGGGTTATGTCTTATGCAATTGCAGTTATCGTATTTATCCCTTGGATGCCGTCTCTTGTATATCAAGTGTTAAATGTTCAGGTTAATGGTTTTTGGATACCATCAGTAACGCCTGATACTGTGGTTAATTTTGCTACTAATGTCGTATACTATCAGGAGTCTGGTCGAGTTGTGGGTTGGTTGTCTTTTAGCATATTGGCAGCAATAACGCTACTTGGAATATTAGCCTTTAAGGTTTATAAATTACAAAATGAAATACAACGTCAAAATTATCGATTAATTCTTGCCCTGGCTTTTATACCTGTTATCTTGTTATTTTTGTTATCAATGCCGCCTCTTCGTTCCTCATTTGTCGATCGTTATTTAGTACCTTCTGCTTTTTGCATAGCTTTGTTTGTGGGGGTAACTTTGTCGTTTAGTCGCAAAGTTATCAATTATAAAAAACAAAATTTAATGATTATATTCGTAATGGTATTAATGCTAGTAGGCGTGTTAAATGTTTGGCAATTAGGAAATTATAACAAGACTTTGAATACATCTAATAATGCTAGGCATATTATCGAGACTATCGTTAATAGTGCAACTGATAACCAGCCTATTATAGCCGATTCACCATGGTTATTTTATGAAACTACATTCTATTCGACTGCTACTCATCCAATATATTTTATAAATGAGAAGACAGAGTATAAATATGGGTCACTTGATATGCTTAAATATAATGATCAGCATAAGATTTTAGATATAGATTCATTTACCAATGAGAATCCAATAGTTTGGTATATTGGCCATCCATGTGAAGATAAGTTTGAAGCACCATATTCAAATTGGAAGGCTATGAAAGAGATTTCTATTAATGACTCTATCACCGGTAAGCCGTCGTATAGGGCTGTTCAATATAATATTATTGCTCAATAGAGTAACCTCTATCGTGGTCGTTTTATTGCGGCTTTGCGAGCTAGTCCAACAAACCGATCATCGATTACGTTTCCCGAGAATTCACCGTATCTTTTGATTATTGCTTTTTCGATTAAAAAATCGGCAATAGCTGGGTTTTTTGGTAATAATGAACCGTGTAGGTAACTACCAATAGCGTTTTTGTATCGGGCACCTTCGTTAATAGCTTCTGCGTTATTGCCGGCGCCTAGTTGAACATGTCCAAGTGCTGAAGCTTTGTGCCCTAAAAATGTTTGGCCGCTATGGTTTTCGTAACCAATAATGTCACCAAATTGTTCGCTGTTGATGATAATATTACCAATTAAACGTTCAGATTTAGCATAAGTTTCGATGTCAAATAATCCAATGCCTTTGATAATCTCTCCATTGGCGGTTTTGAAAAATTTACCAAATAATTGATATAAACCACATATTACTAACATTGGCGTTTCTTTGTCAGCTAATTTTTGCAATTGAGGCCCTATTAATAATAAATCTGTTTTAATTTTATTTTGTCCACTGTCTTGACCGCCGCCACCTACTACGATGTCAATATTGTCGGGAAATGGATCGCCTTGATTATAACTAATTACCTCGGGTTCATAGCCATACCATTCTAGCCTTCGTTGCAGTGTCATAACGTTGCCGTGGTCACCATAAATATTCATATCATTTGGGTATAGGTGTAATATTCTTATCTTTTTATTTTTCATTTTATAGTCTCCACATTTGTAATTTTGCTTAAATTTCGACGAAGAGCAAGCATGGCGGTGTATGTGCAGTAAATGCGTTTGGGCTTGTCAGGGGCGAATGATATAAACTGTTTTAGGGCTTTTTTCAGATTAGGTTCGATATGCTTGATTGAAACTTCATCGTATTGTAGTCGTAAGGCCATGTCATAAGCTCTAATGCCTGATATTTGGGCTACACCTTGTTCCTTTAGGCTATTAAAATCGACGTCCCACAGCCATGACATATCACGTCCATCAGCGTAGTTGTCGTTGATTGCAATCATAGTTGCATAGTTTGAGGGGCTGAATGATTTAAGCCCTAGTCGGAATCCGGAGGGGTTTTTAACTAGTACTAGTTCGATAGGCTGGTTATTTAATGTTATAACTTCACCACGTCCAAAAGCTGGAGTTATCGTGGCTAATTTTTTAATGAGACTTGAATTATCTAAGTTGTGTTTAAGTATTGCTTTTACTAGCGTTAAAGCTGCTGCTGCATTAAAAACATTATATATGCCGGTTAATTTTAGGTTGGTTGTTATTTTTTTGTCATTAATCGTAAAGGTAGCAGATTTATTCTTAAATTCTGATAATATCACATCGGCTTTTATAGTTGCGTGTACTTTTGGCGTTTTTTTATGTAAATTATCATCACTTGGAAAAGTTGCTAATAACTTATCATCAAGTCCAAAAAAACATACTTTTTGATTGTCTAATGATTTAGCTATTCCGGCGATTCTGGCATCTTCACGGTTTAAAACAACCGTTTCGGTTGTCGCATTGGCAATATGGCGGAGTAAATTAGTTGTGTAGTCAATTTCACCAAATCGATCAAGCTGATCGCGCATGACGTTCAATATTAGACTAAAACGCGGTGGTATTTTATCAACAAAATGCACAGCGTGGGCTTCGTCTAGTTCTAGAACTGCAATATCAGCGTCCAGATGTCCCTTTATGTCAATATCGCCGAGTAGAGCTGCTGCAATGCCGCGAGTAAAATTGCTGCCAGTTCGATTAGTAAAGACCTTTAATCCTTGACTCTGCAATAGCTCGACAACCATTTTTGTGGTAGTCGTTTTTCCATTCGTGCCGCTAATAACTACTACGCCAAGAGGTAAAGATGCTAATGTGTGCTTTATAAAATTAGGATCAAGATGCTCTACTACCAGACCAGGTAAAGCGGACCCTCCTCCTCGTAATTTAGCGATTTTTTTGACTGATTTTCCTAAGATTGTAATTAGTTGCTTTGACATATGGTCTATTATAACTTAAGCGGTTATAATAGTGATATGTTTTTAACAGGTATATTGTCCTGGTGGTATGGTAGCGGATTATTAGGCCGTGTTCATATTACGAAAGACAGGTTAACAGCCTCGGCTGATTTTTTTTCGGTAGGGTTGTTAGCTTCTACCCTTTTTTCTCCTTATAAACAGATCTCAGCGGGGTCTGTTAAGGGTTCTTTGAACGATCAAATGCATGCATTTTTTGATAGATTAGTCTCACGTTTTATTGGCGCGTTTATACGTAGTTTTATAATATTATTTGGTATAATCGCTATGATTATTCAAGCGGTATTTGGAGTTGTAGTATTGATATTTTGGTTAGTTATACCTTTATTTCCTGTAGTAGGGTTGATTTTAATGGTAATCGGGCGGGTTCCTCAATGGATAGTCTAAAATTAAATTATTATAGCGTTCGCAGCGAAAAAGCGCGTATTAGCACTAGGTTTAATAAAAATTTATTAGCTATATTATCAGCTTCTGTCGTGTTGCTACTTTTATCTGGCGCTATATTTATAGCTATAGAGTCACCCGTTGGATGGGCCTTGGTTGGATTATCTGCTATACCGGCTATGATAGTTGAATGGTATAAGGGCGAATTGTATCATTTAGCGATTTCAAAAGATTCAAAGTCAATTGATGGTTTATTGTCTGGTGAGGTTTTGGGTCATATCTCTAAAAAGCCAACTCCATATGAAATTGCAAAATTAGTCGGTAATGTCCCCGGTGGCCAATTTTTTGCTGTTAGATTTGGTATTGCTTCTAGTTTTTTGCAATATTTGTCATCAAAAGATAAAAATGACATGCAAATGGTTTGGCAGGAGGCCTTAAAGCTGAGGGATATAACTGGTAGTAGAAATATTTCTGCCGCAATATTAGTTGTTGCAATATTGAAATGCTCTACTGATTATCAGACATTGCTTAGCCATTTGCAGCTAGATTTGGATGATTTAATTCGCGGAATAGAATGGTATGATCATTTACGCAGTTTAATAGAGCAAGACAGAGTTCCAAGGAAAACTGGCGGGATAGCTCGTGATTGGTCTTTTGGGTGGACACCACTCCTTAATCGGTTTGGGCAAAATATTAGTCAGCAAATAAGTAATAATGGTTCATTGTTCACTAGATTGGCGACTCATGATGAGTCACTTGATCAAATCATGAATATATTCAGAAAGAATGGACGACAAAATGCGGTATTAGTTGGTCCTTCTGGGGTTGGAAAAACCGAGATTATTCATGCTTTTGCCTCAAAATTACTTGATGGAGCTGCTGACATTCCGTCTAGTTTGAAATTTCGTCAGGTATTTATTTTGGATGCATCAGCGTTAATTGCGGCTGCGCCTGGGCGTGGTGAATTAGAACAACTGATACCACGTATTTTGGTTGAGGCGTATAGAGCTAAAAATATAATAATATGTTTAGATAATGCGCAATTGTTTTTCGAAGATGGCGTTGGGTCTGTTGATATTACTAATACTTTATTGCCTATTCTTGAGGCTGGTAATTTGCGTATATTATTAACGATAGACGAGCAGCGTTATCTGAAAATAAGTAGGCGAAGCCCAGAGTTGATCAATGCTTTAAACCGAATTTCTATTGCGCCAGTCGATCGGGCAGAGACAATAGAGGTTATTCAAGACAAATCAATATTGATTGAATTTCAACATCATGTGACTTTTATGTATCAATCATTTATTGAAGCTTATCGTTTAGGTGAAAGGTATGTTCATGAACTTGCTATGCCAGGTAAGGCTATAAAGTTATTAGAGTCAGCGGCTAATTATAGTGAAAATGGGTTAGTTACGGCTGAATCAGTTCGACAAGCAATAGAAAAAACTCTTAACATTAAAATTAGCGTAGCGACTGGTGATGAAGAGCGTGAAAAATTGTTAAATCTAGAAGAATTAATTCATAAGAGGATGATTAACCAGTCTCGAGCGGTTAAAGTCGTCGCTGATGCCCTTAGGAGGGCTCGTGCTGGCGTTCGCAACCAAAGCCGACCCATAGGCACCTTCTTGTTTTTGGGGCCTACTGGCGTAGGTAAATCAGAGCTTGCTAAGGCTTTGGCTGGTGTATATTTCGGTGGTGAGGATAAGATTATACGTCTTGATATGAATGAATATTCTAGCAGCAAAGATGCTTCACGATTGATTGCTGACGGAGCTGACAATACACACAGTTTGACTGCACGCGTTATGAAGCAGCCATTTAGCGTAATATTACTTGACGAGATAGAAAAAGCTCACCCAAATGTTTTAGCTACGCTTTTGCAAATGCTAGACGAGGGGATTTTGCGTGATGTGAAAAATCGCGAGATAAGTTTTCGTGATGCGATAGTTATCGCAACTAGTAATGCCGGTGCTGATAGGATTCGTGAATACATAGATCGAGGTTATGATATTGAACAGTTTGAGAGCCAATTTGTTGACGAACTAATTAGCAGTAACCAATTCCGACCAGAGTTTTTGAATCGATTTGATGAGATTGTAATGTTCAGGCCACTTAATAAACCTGAATTATTGCAGGTTGTTGATTTGATGTTAAATAGCGTCAATAAAACTTTGTCGCTTCAAAAGATTAGCGTTAATGTTGCAATTGACGCTAAGGAATATTTAGTTGAAGCTGGTTATGACCCAAGGTTGGGTGCTCGTCCGATGAGGCGCGTAATACAGCGTGCAGTTGAAAATACCGTTGCAAAGCAGATGCTAAGTGGAACTGTAACGCCTGGTAGTATAATTGAGATTTCGCTTGATCAGGTAAGGCAAATATTAGATTCTACGTCTAAAGCTCAGCTTTTGGTTGAAAAAAGAGGTTAACCGACTTTCCTGTTGGCTGGTCAACTTGACACGGGATAAATCCAGATTTATACTAGTTACAGAGGGGATTAATCTTCTCAGTAAGATTTTAAAGGAGGTTATTATGAGTGACTTAATTAAATTTGACCCATTTGCAGAGATGCAAGCACTTCAACGGCAATTTTTTTCAGATGATTGGATTATGCCAATGAAAAATATAAGGATACCAACCACCGATGTGTATACTGAGGATGATAAGCAATTAACAATTGAAGCCCACTTGCCTAACTTTGATGAAAAAGATGTCGATATACGGATAGAGAAAGATTTTCTTGTTATTCGCGCAGAAAAACATGAACAAGAAAAAGATAAGAGCAAAAAATATGTAGTACGTGAAAGTAGTAGTAGTTTTTACCGAAAGATTCGCCTACCAGAGATAGCAGACGAAGATAAAATCGAAGCTAATATGACAAATGGTGTTTTGAAAGTTACTGTTCAATTCAAAGAATTGCCAGAGCCAAAGAAAATTGCAATTAAAGCTAAAAAATAAGATTTGTTAGTATTTTTTAGTGGCAAATCTATAGACTAATTGTTCGGAACGATGGTTGCTGTTCTTTAGTGTGGATGGGTTGATAAATGCAACTTCATCGGCATGCTCGCCAAGTCCATATTTTAGGTTGTTTGCTTTAATTTCATAGATCACCTATAATAGCCAAGCTTTTTTGCTTTCGACGAAAAAAGACTTAGTGTCGATAATCTTTTCTGTAAAATCTGATTCTAGCAATATTTCTTCATAAAGTTCTCTTTTAAACGCTTCGTGGACTGTTTCTCCGTGATCGATGCCACCACCTGGAAAGCTCCAATCGCTTCCTTTTTTCTTTGACAAGCAAGACCTCGCCTTTGCTATTACGAATTATTGCTTTTACCGATACTCGATAGAATGTGTTTGGATATTTACTAATCATTATTTTATTGTATCAGAACTTAAATTATTTAATTTAGGAATCTTTGCTATAATAAGCCATATTATGGATACAGCTTTTAATAGTGTTTTACCAGGTGGTTATTATTTTGTTGACAAGTCTGGCATTAAATCTGATGAGGTCATTAAATTAAGACAATCGATTGGCTGGGACGACGGTGGCAGCTTGGACAAATGGAAAAAATGCATAGAGCAATCGTTGGTAATAGTTGGTGTCCGTAGTGTTAATAAAGAGTTAGTTGGTATTGCTTTTTTGGCAGGCAATCTTCGTCATGTTGCTTTTTGTGATTTTATTGTTAATTCAAAACATCAACACATCGGTATTGGCGGAGCCATTATGACAAAAATAATGCAAACAATAAGAGATTTTGATATTAACTTTGTCTATGCCGAGTTTGCAGATGCAAATCCGTTTAAAGAAAAGATGCTAAAAGCAGGATTTAAAGTTACTGGTCGTAGTTTATTTAAAGATCCGTTTGATGATTAAAAATTTAATTTTTAAGTTTAATTTATATAAAATTAAATAAATTATAATAACCATAAGGTTCTGTTACTTGTGTAGTTAGGTAGGTAGGTGTTAACTTATATTCTGATATTTTGTATAGATGTGTTTAGTTGTGAAATGCAGGGTGCTTATTTAAAGGGCGATTAAACGTCAAGGAAATAGTTACAGTACTAGCTATTATTGCTAGTATCTCGAGGCTATTGTTTTTATGATAAAATTAACTTATGTCTAATTTAATTAAACCATCTGTAAATATATATGTATTAAACGGAACTAAATTATTACTTAGTAAAAGAGTTAATACGGGTTGGATGGATGGGTTTTTCTGTGCGCCAGGTGGTCATGCTGAAAAAGGTGAAACGCCTACTATTGCTATGCAACGTGAGATAAAGGAAGAGTTGGGCGTCGATGTTCTGCGTGAAGATTTGGAATTTCTATGCGTAGCGGCTAGGAAAAGTACATCAGAATATGTTGCTTACGAATTTATCATTCGTGACAAAAAGTACAATTTTAATAATGCAGAATTAAATAAATGCAGTGAACTCATTTGGGCTGATATTAATAATCTTCCAGATAATTTAATCAATGATTTTAGGCAGATAATTGAGAGATCTGTTATTGGCAATGAGAAATATCTAGAATTGGGCTATTAGAGGGGGCGATAGTTGTTTTGTCGATCTGCTTTAACTTGGTACCCCGGGTTGGAATCGAACCAACGACCTTAGGCTTAGAAGTCCTCTGCTCTATCCACTGAGCTACCGGGGCGTGTATGTAATGCGTACCTTAGCTATTATACCAAAATTAAGTTTTGTTGCTATGTATTCACATGTCTTAAATAACATGTAGTATAATACATAGTATAAGGAGGGCATAATAATGACAGATATAATAGATAATGGTCCTAACCCATTTGTAGCCAATATAGAAACTTCAACGCTTGAGAATGAAAATTATAGAACAACTTTGTGGACTGGAGTTAATCTTCAGGTAACTCTTATGGCAATTTTGCCAGGACATGATGTTGGTTTAGAGGTTCACACGGACCATGATCAATTTTTGCGTCTTGAGCAAGGTCAGGCAATGGTTTCTATGGGTCCTGCAAAAGATCAATTAAAATCATGGCAGGCAAGTGACGATTATGCCGTTATAGTGCCGGCTGGTACTTGGCATAATTTAGTTAATAACGGAGAAGATGTGTTGAAATTGTATTCAATTTATGCACCACCAGAGCATCCTCATGGGACTATTCATGTAACTAAAGAAGAAGCGGACGCTGACGAGGAATAATAGTTTATATATTATTTTTACATAAATAAGAAGACCACACCTATGGGTGTGGTTCTCTTATTGGTGCGGGCGGAGAGAATCGAACTCTCATCGTTTGCTTGGAAGGCAGACATATTAGCCATTATACGACGCCCGCATATTTTGTTATTATATCAGTAATTACTCTATTATAAAAGTTTATATGTGTATTTTAATATTAGCTTTAATCTGTTACAATTGCTATTGTTAACAAATAGTTATGGCGAATGTAGCTCATCTGGTTAGAGCGCCGGGTTGTGGTTCCGGAGGTAGTGGGTTCGATCCCCATCATTCGCCCCAAATAATAAAATCAAGTTTTATACTTGATTTTATTATTTGGGGTAATTAATGAAGTAAATTCACATTGTAGTTAATATGTGTAATTTTCATTGCAAACACCAAATTGCCTATGCTATAATAACAACCAATGAAAAAGGTCAACCTAACACCTAACAAAAAGTCAAATGCCTTCACCATAGTAGAACTCCTAGTAGTAATAGTAGTCATAGGCGTCCTAGCAGCCATTA
>Ga0172378_10000770_pt1 | contig 28851 bp, 27 predicted proteins | sample GrowelOW332metaG_FD_119755 | JGI IMG/M metagenome (GOLD analysis project Ga0172378, IMG submission 119755) | Groundwater microbial communities from an aquifer near a municipal landfill in Southern Ontario, Canada - Pumphouse #3_1 metaG | ecosystem: Environmental > Aquatic > Deep subsurface >...
AAACTGTCGCACCTCATGTTTGAATTCGCCCATATTTAAAAATATTTGGTTTATGCATTTTTTACTCAAAAAAAATAAGGGCTGAATTAATCAGCCCTTATTTTAAACTACTTTTTAATCAACTACACATTAAGTTAATTGAGCAGCAGCAATTTTCTTAGTATCAACATCTTTAGACGCGTCAGTGTACGCATCCATTTTGTCGAAGCTTAAGTATTGATAGATGTCAGAAGACATGCTGTCAATTTGAGTTGCATATTGTTGGTATTCTTCTGGCGTAGGTAATTTACCTAATACAGCAGCAACAGACGCAAGCTCAGCAGACGCTAAGTAAACGTTTGCACCTTGACCTAAACGGTTAGGGAAGTTACGTGTAGATGTAGATACACAAGTCGTGTTTGGTGCTACACGTGCTTGGTTACCCATACATAATGAACAACCTGGCATTTCAGTACGCGCGCCAGCTTTACCATAAATGTTATAGAAACCTTCGTCCATCAATTGACGCTCGTCCATACGCGTAGGCGGCGCTAACCAAAGACGTGTAGATAAAGAACCACCTGGTACTTTTTCTAACAATTTACCCGCTGCACGGAAGTGACCGATGTTAGTCATACATGAACCAACGAATACTTCGTCAATTTTCACACCTTGAACGTCAGATAACAATTTCGCGTCATCTGGGTCGTTTGGACAGCAAAGTACTGGCTCAGTGATGGTTGCAAGGTCAATTTCATACACTTTGGTGTATTCAGCGTCAGCATCAGCTTTAAGAAGTGATGGGTTCGCTAACCATTTTTCCATGTTTTCAACACGGCGTGCCATTGTACGCGCATCGCCATAACCTTCAGCAATCATCCACTTAAGCATAGTGATGTTAGAGCGTAGGTATTCAGCAACTTTCTCTTCAGAAAGAGTGATCGCACAACCAGCAGCAGAACGTTCAGCAGATGCATCAGATAACTCAAATGCTTGCTCAACAGTAAGGTCAGTTTCCATTTCTGAAAGATCGATCTCAAGGATACGACCAGAGAAGATGTTTTTCTTACCTTTTTTCTCAACCGTTAAATCACCTTGTTGGATCGCAACGTAAGGGATTGCATGTACAAGGTCACGTAAAGTGATACCAGGTTGCATCTTACCTTTGAATTTCACAAGGATAGATTCAGGCATATCAAGTGGCATAACACCAGTTGCCGCAGCAAACGCAACAAGACCAGAACCCGCTGGGAATGAAATACCAATTGGGAAACGAGTATGCGAGTCACCACCAGTACCTACTGTATCTGGAAGAAGCATACGGTTTAACCAAGAGTGGATAATACCGTCACCTGGACGTAGTGATACACCGCCACGGTTCATGATGAAATCAGGAAGTGTGTGGTGCGTTGTTACGTCAACTGGTTTTGGATAAGCCGCTGTGTGACAGAAAGATTGCATAACAAGGTCAGCCGAGAAGCCTAAGCATGCTAAATCTTTAAGTTCGTCACGTGTCATTGGACCTGTAGTATCTTGAGAACCCACAGTTGTCATCTTAGGTTCGCAGTAAGTACCCGGAAGTACGCCTTGACCTTCAGGAAGACCACAAGCACGACCTACCATCTTCTGCGCTAAAGTAAAACCTTTTGCGTTAGCAGCAGGTTGAACTGGCGTACGGAATAATGTAGATGGCTCAAGACCTAAAGCTTCACGCGCTTTAGTGGTTAAACCACGACCAACGATTAAGTTGATACGGCCACCAGCACGCACTTCGTCAAGAAGTACTGGAGTTTTAAGTTCAGCTTCAGCAATTTGCTCGCCGTTCTTAGACGCAGTAACTTTTGCAGCAGCGTGGTCAATGTTAAGAACGATTTCGTCGCCCATGTTCATGTTTTGAACATCGATTTCAATCGGTAACGCGCCCGCATCTTCCATAGTGTTAAAGAAAATTGGTGCAATCTTAGAACCTAAGCAGTAGCCGCCATCTTTCTTGTTTGGAATGTGTGGAAGGTCTTGACCGAAGAACCAAAGTACAGAGTTAGTTGCAGATTTACGGCTTGAACCTGTACCTACAACGTCACCTACGTAAGCAACTTGGTTGCCTTTAGCGATCAATTCTTTGATTTGGCTTAAAGGACCCACTTCGCCTGGTACTTCTGGGTTAATCCCGTCACGTACGTTTTTAAGCATTGCATTTGCGTGCAATGGAATATCTGGACGGCTCCATGCGTCTTGTGCAGGTGACAAGTCGTCTGTGTTAGTTTCGCCAGTCACTTTGAAAACAGTTAATTTGATTTCAGTTGGCACGTCTGGACGGCTTGTGAACCATTCAGCGTCAGCCCAAGACTGAAGCACTGCTTGAGCATTGGCATTACCCGCTTTTGCTTTATCGGCAACGTCGTGGAATGCATCAAATACAAGAAGGGTCTTCTTAAGTGCTGCAGCTGCAAGTTCAGCAAGCTCAGCGTTGTCAAGAAGTTCAACTAAAGGAGCAACGTTATAACCACCAAGCATTGTACCTAGTAGGTAAACCGCACGTTCTTTAGAAACTAGTGGAGAAGTCGCTTCACCTTTTGCCAAAGCAGCTAAGAAAGCAGCTTTTACATAAGCAGCTTGGTCAACACCCGCTGGAACACGGTTTTCAAGCAAATCAACTAAGTATGCTTCTTCACCCGCTGGTGGGTTCTTTAATAATTCAACTAATGCAGCTGTTTGAGCATCATCAAGTGGCTTCGGTGGGACTCCGAGTGCGGCACGTTCTTCAACGTGTTGGCGGTAAGCTTCTAGCACGGTGTTATTCCTCTTTTTTAAAAAATTATTTACGATTTCCTGCTTGTATAAAGCTTCGTAAACAATATGGACAGCAAAATATTACTAAAATTCACGTTAAAAGTTAATGCGCCTAAAGTATTTGTTTGTGATGCTCATTATTTTCTATCTAAATGATGTCTAGATCGTTTATTCCATGAGCATATATTGCTGCTAAAAGCAACACAGTGTCTTTAGGCAAACTAAGTTTAAGAAGATTAGTCATAAAAAAGACAAGCGTATGTTGTCCTTTTTATTTGAAAAAATCCATTCCACCTTAGTGTACAGTACTTGATTTTATATACTGCTGAAAATTCGCCCGATCACCGACAAATTTTAAAATCATTTGATCTTCATGTAGTAAATCTACAAGGCAATCGGCAAAACGAATGGTGACCAAATAACGTTGTGCTTGCTCATCAATACAATCACGTAAGATGACCTGATCGCCACAATGCAACACATAGCCGCCTTTGCCTAAGACCATCATGCTGTGTCCATCTTCAAGTAAAAAATCATCATGATTTAAATAACCGACCACTTCCATGACTTGACTCCTTTTTTGTTGTGTTTATAGTCTTGTTATAGCCGCTTTTTTGTTTAAGTGCCAAAGTTTATTGTTGGGAAAGTTAAGCAATACAGCCCTTTTGAGTGCGCTCCATTTGAATAAATTGACCTTCTTGTTGTTGTAAGCGATAACGTGCCAAAACGGCTTCAGTCTGATCATTGACCTGTTGGTTTTGTTTACGTTCCCTATTAAAACTAAAAATGCTCTTGGCACCATCAAGAAAATTATTACCGGCCGCTTCTGCAACTAAATTTGCGCCAGGAATAGGAATAAAGTTTGCACCAGCACTCACTAAACTTCTTAATAATCCGCCTTTTTCTGGTACTTGTGAAGGTGCTTGAGATAAATTTTGTGCATACGTCATCAAATTTTGTAGGTCACGCTGATTATTTGATGCGTATACTGCCAAATCAGCACAATTGGCTTGAGCCAAAGCGGCTGCACTAATGGATTGATACTGCTGTAAGTTTGAATGTTGTAGGGCTTGTAATTCAGCCAATGCAACCTTAGATTCTGCATAAGCCGATGTGGCGAACATGCATGCGAAACAATAAAATACCCCAAGTAGAGCATGTTTAAGCTTTTGCATAATATGTATCCTTTTATGGCTACTGGTTAAAAATTAACCAATACTAAAGTATAAGGAGCTCAACACATAATCACAAAAGATCTTAAATTTTGATACAAAAAAACCGTTCCTTAGAACGGTTTGTATTCTGGGATTTCATCAAATGGGGTACTTTGACAACGCTCGGTCACCTCAGCACGAATTTTTTCACGCTTTTCACTTGGATTGTCATTGACTTGATCGCTTGATAGTTGATAGACCTCTTCAATAATTTCTAAAATAAATTTCTTGGTGGTTGGGTCTTCAAGCTTTTCAGCATGCTCAATCGCGGCTTGCTTTTCAATCGAGTTTTGACGATCAAGCATAATGGTACGTGCAGCATTACCTACACTTTTGCAATAGCCTTGCCATTGCTGTTCAGGGGTTAACGGTGGTTTTTCCGCACAACCGACCAGTGCCGCTACAATTGATAAAGTAAATAACTTTTTCATGAATCTCTCCTGTTGCAGGCTATAATAATCGAACTAAAGGCGCTGTAAAGCCTCAATAAAAAAAAGCGCTCCGAAGAGCGCTATAGCATTTAGAACTTCCAATGGTAGAACACATCCACGGCGCGCTCTAAGGCTTGACTGGCTTCAACATAAACACGCTGATTCATCTGATAACGTAAGGTCAATTTATTGACTGGGGTAAATACTCCCACGCCATAACGAATAAATAAATCAGGGGTAATATAACCGGTCACCGAAACTTGAGTGTCATCGCCTGTGCCTTGCGCATCTAAAGCTAAACCACTTAAACCAATGGTACGTCCAATTTGATTGGTTAAAGCACGCGTGCCGCCTAAGCCCATGCTAATGCCTGCCGCTGCAATGGTATTATTTACATCAGACTTAAAACCTTCTGTTTGGCTAATCCCACTATTCCCATCATTAATACGACCAGTAATTAAAGCATTTAAAGCCTCTTGTTCAGACAAGCCTGCATCATTATAGATTTGGATATTTGGACTCGACGCATTGCCTGTAACACGTAAACCCACTGTGCTGCCTTGTACCACCTTATTGGCTTCTACATCTAAACTTGGATTGGCCAGTGGTCCGTTAAAACGTGCAATCGCACGATTAAGATCCAAGCTTTGTCCATAAGCTTCAATTTTTACCCGTTTAGACACCCCAATTGCCCCATTGGCACGCATGGCTGTTTCTAAACCACGCTGTGATAAATATAAGCGTCCCAACAGTGGAATACGACTATCAAAGCCTTGGAAAATCACTTGATCACCCAATTGTACCATGACATCAGCACGTACATCCCAAGGTTTGGCTGCACGTAAAATTGCCAATTGATTCTGTCCGTCTTGCACAATACGCACGTCAGATGACACATTCACCACGGGTGCCGAAGCTTCTGGCATGGAAATCAAAGCACGTGGTACATAAATTTCACCATTTACGCTAATACGGCGCTGTGCGGGTAACACATCCATGCTAATTTCAGGATCGACGATGGCAGTAATCAAAGGCGCTTGGCGAATTAACAGATCATCACCTTTGAGTTTCAGATGAATACGTGGCTCATTACGCCAATCAATGGCACCAGTCAATTGACCGACCCCACGCCCACTGTTAAAGGCACCATTGATACTGGCTTGATTTTGACGAATTGCCGAATACAGTTGAATATTGGTTAAATTCACCGGCAAGGAAATCATGCTGATGGCGCCATCTTTGAGACGTAAATCACCATTGAGCTGTGGTGCGCTCAATGCACCTTGCACTTTACCAGCAAAGGATAAATGCCCACCAATAGAGCGCACATCCTGAATAAATGGCTTTACAATTTTCAGATCAATGTCTTTAAAAGCCACATCGCCGCTGATGTTTTTACGCGCACTATACGGATCAATCAACACATCGGCATAACCTTCACCACTGTTTTGTGTAGTGACATCTAAGCGCAGTTTTAAACCTTGTGACACGCTTTTGGCGACCACTGCCACTTGTTTATAGTTGATTTTAGATGCGTTATATTGAGGATCTTCAGCAGCTAAACCAATGCTGCCGTCTTGTGTGACTAAACGCGCATCAAGTTTAGGTTGCTGTCCTTGTGCCCATGCAGCTTTGGCATAACCATTGACTAAACCGGTAATACTCAAACCTTCTGGCATAAAGGCTGCAAAATCATCTAAATTAACGTTACGTGTGATCAAAGACACATTGCCTTTAGATGGACTGATCCGTAAGGGTTGATCGGCACACAATTGACTTTGTTGACTAACCCAACAATGCGCACCTACTAGTAACTCTTGACGGGCTTGGTTATACACCACAGCTGCATGTTGACGTTGTACTAAATGGGTTCGAAGCGAGTCAAAGTCACCTTTTTGGATTTGCCCCAGCCAATCATGATTGGCAGTAAAACCACCTGCCAACTGTACGTAAAATTGGCTTAAGCGGTTTTGTGCTTGTACTTTTAATACATGTGCATTGTATTTCCCACTTAATGAAATTTCACCTTGTTGAATTTCACGTCCACCAGCTCGCAAACCGAGTAAAGTGCCACGCATTTGTGTAGCTGTGGGGGTTGAGGTGGGTAAATCACCTTGCAGACGCATTTTTTTAATGCTCAAACTGTCATTCAAGCCAAAATCATCCACTGCTAAATTGGCGGTGGCTTTTAAGCGCGGTGCAGCTTGTACATTTAAGTTCCCATAGATTCGCCCACGTAAACCCGGATACAGCTCATATAAAGCAGGTGCATCAATACTTAAACGTAGATTTTGCGCATTGCCTGTGGCTTGCAATTGGTTATTGGCATAGGCCAAATACAAGCCATTGGCTTCAAATTGACTTGGCACAAAGCCATTGTGATCATTTTTAAGCAATACAGATAGATTGCCCTGACCACGTAGCGGCTTACCATTTAACTGACCCGTGAGTTTGAGTTGCTGTAATTGAATTTGTTTAAGTTTGTCGGTCCATATGCCTTGAGTGGTGACTTGACCGGATATATCACCTTTGACACCTGCAACAAAATACTGCGGTTTAAATTGGTTTAAAGCCGCATTGATTTTCCAACTTAAAGTATTGGCTAGATTCACTTGCCCATTGGCTGAGATATTTCCTGCAATACCACGATGTTGGAAGTGCTGAATATTTAAAAACTCTGGCGTACCCGCAATTTTAAAATTCAGCCCTCCTTTAGACACCAGCATATCACTGGCATCTAAATCCCCCTCATAATTGACGGCATAGCCTTTAAAGCCACCCCCGGCTTTTTCATCATGAAACAAAACTGCCGCTGTACTTTTCCCACTTAAACGCACGGTTTGACTTTGCTGTGTTAAGCAACCTAACAGGTTAATGTTTTGTAATTGAATAATTTGCTGGTTGGGTAAAGCATAACCTGAGGCAAGCACTTGACCATTTAAACGATCTACCGGTAAGGCGCTGGCCAAACTTTGTGGATTAAAATCCTTGGCATTTAAATTAGCGCGCCATTTGAGTTGACGTTTTTCATCGGGTAATTCCACCACTGCCGTACCATTTAAGCCACCTGTGTCAGCTTGATAGTTAAACTGCGGAATGTTTAAAATATTATTTTTAATATTGAGTAAGGCTTGATATTGCCCGGTTGGCAAAAAGCTTTGCTCATGTTGCTTAATTTCAGTTTTCACTGCAATGTTTTGCTGAGCGTCAAGCAGACTGATTTGCGCACTGCCTTGCTGACTGCTTAACCACCCCACATAAGGCATGGCACGGTCTAAATCACGCCATGCAATGTCTAAATTAAGCGGCTGTGGCTTATTGGCTTGCTGAGGATTTTGGTCGAGGTTAAGCTGCCATGTTTCATCGCGATCAAAATCTACATCCGCAGTTAAATGCAGTCCATTTTCCAACGTACCTTTTGAAGCAATTGCAGCATCTAAACTCGGCGGTAGAAAATCTTTGACCACCTGTGGAATAATGGGGTCCTTCGGGTTAATTTTATCTAAGCGCCCTTGTAGATCCCAAGTCACTTGATTTTTCCAACTGACCACACCGGCTAAATTGACCGCGCCTTGCATCACTTGCCCATTTAGAGCATGGATGTCAATTTGATTGACAAAGTCGGTAAACATTGACGCCGTATATTGACCTTTTGGAATATCCTTTCCAGTTAAATCGGTGTTTAAATCAATGCCTAAACCTTGCGCATTACCGTTAAACTTTGCAATGCCTTTTTCTGCAAATAATTTTTGTTCGGTTAAAAATGGCAAGTGATATTGTGCAAATTTTAGTGCCCCAAACATAGGCACATTTTTACGTACCGGATGCACCACCACCCAACCGGTCAATAAATCAGGATTACGGGTTGCTACACCAGCTTGAATACTGTCTAAGCTGCCTGTGGCCACCACCTGAATATCATGGATATTTAGACTGTTGTTCAGGCTGGGTAAATTAACCAAAGCAACCACATCTAAAGGATATTTGTCTTTAAAGTCGATACTGCCGGTGGCATTTTTGACCAACAAATAACCCATGCTGACGTTGGTGTCGGCAAATTCAAGTTTAGTGTCTTGCCATAGAGCATCGTTAATGATGGCATCGTAAAAATTCACTTGCGTGCCACTTGATGTTTCAATCAACAAATGGTCTAAATCAACATGATCAACACGCAATACAAACGGCAGACGAATTGGGTTGAATTTAAACGGCTCATCACTGGGTGGGTTTTTGGTGATGATTTGTAAATTTTGCACATCAGCGCGGCTTAAATGAATTTCCTTATTTAAAATCGCTCGCCATCCTAAATTCACATCAGCACGGTCAATTTTGACATCCACGGCGGCAAGATTGAGCGCCACATTACGTAAAATTAAGCCCTGCCACAAATTACCGCCTTCATATTCATAGCGAATAATCTGTTGACGTTCCAACACCCGATCCAACAAAAATTGACTGCCTGCATTGGTTGAAAACATCACCACCAAAGCGGCCCCAAGCAGTAAAAAAATCAATAAAATTGAAACCAAAATATTGCGTAGTGTATTGCGCTGCTTTGGCGTGACGTCTGTGTTGGTGTCTAAATGTGGCATATTGTTTTGCTTACCCTAAAGCCTATAGTGCAGAGCCAATAAAGAAATGAACGCGAATTGGATGGCCGTCATCTGAAATACCAGACGCGACATCAATACGAATCGGACCAATTGGAGATGCCCAGCGTACCCCAACCCCAACCCCATATTCGGTTGGGTTACTAAAGTCTTTGTCATAGGCATTACCTACATCACTAAAGACAGCTGCACGCCAACCCGGTTTAAATTGATAATTATATTCCAATGATCCAATCCCTAAGGCTTGCCCACCAATTTTATAGCCATCGGCAATTGGGGATAAACTCTTATAGTCAAAACCACGAATGGTTTGGTCGCCTCCGGTAAAGTAGCGTAAATTATAAGGAATGTCTTTAAATTCATCTACCACGATATAACCGGCTTGGGCACGCCCCACCATTTGATGGTTTTCATTGATGCCCCATGAATATAAGCCATGCCATGTGGCATTTAAAATGGCAATATCGGTGTCGGTGAGTAGATTTTCACTGCCAATTTCGGCTTTATAGGTTTGTTTAAAACCTTTACTTGGATTCACACGACGATTGGCTAAGGTTTGCGAGACTTCATACCCAAATAATAAAGATTCTTGCTCAGGGCTGGATAAAAACTGAGCATAGGTATCTTGACTGGTATCTTGTCCCACAATGCCTTTTTCAGTCAGACGGTCTAAACGATAACGTGTCCCAAAGGTATGTTGCCAACTGCCGCGTGGGTTTTTAATAATACGATCAGCACCCAATACTGCAGATTCAATTACTAAACTACCATTGGTGGCGACATCATCACGTTGTTCACGCTCATACCCGCCCACCAAACTAATATAGTCATTTAACGGGTGCTTATACGGAATACTATAACGCCCATCAATTGATTGACGAATTTCAGACAGCTCTAAGTTGGCATCAAAAGAATGGCCGCGTTTATTAACAATCGCACGGCGGTACTGCCCACGAAAACGTACCCCCGTATCTGTTCCATAACCCAAACCGGCCTCTACAGTATTCAATTGATCGGCATTTAAGGTCACCAAAACTGGAATTTTTTTGTCTTGTTTGGCTTGTATACGTAATTGCTCTTTTTCTTGTTGTTGAGTCATTTGCTGGGTTTGCAAACGGGCTAAATTGTCTTGATCAATCCCATCTGTAGTACCAGCAAATTGGTTTTCATCCACCACATTTTGCGTCACTTGCGTCGGGGCATCGGCAACTGCTTTGACTTTGGCCTGCAGTTGCGCTTGGGTGGCTTGTTCAGTATCAACCAAAGCTTGTAAATCAGGAGCTAACTCTAACTGCTTTTCTACAGGATCTGGGATCACAGCATCTACAGATGTATAATTAAAATAACGCGAATTGGTTAAAGCATTGGCCAATGAATTTACCCGCCAAAATGTATAATCATCCCCATCTTGCCATACCACCATACTGTGTAAGATATCCAGATCTAAAGGGAAATCTTGGTTCGGGTCGCTCATACGAAAAACCGGCTGGGCCAGCTGATAACGATCACCGGTTTCATAACGTAAATTGATATCAGCGGTTTGTTGGGGCTGCGTTACTTTGACATCATGTAAGCGCCAATAGGCATCAAAATATCCATTATTGCTTGCAGCAGTGACGATCTTTTCTTTGGTGACTTCATATTGACCATGATGAAAAATATCACCTTCAGTCAATTCAGGTAAAACCCCAATGACACGAAATTGTGATTGATTGGCACCTGCTCCACTAAATTCAATGTTCTGATTGTTAACTAAAACCGGACGTTTAGGTGTAACCTCGACCCCCACTTTAGTGGGACTCAGCTGACTAAAACGAAATTCCGCCTCGTAAAAACCCACTGCTTGCGCTGCTTGATTGGTTAAATTACGCAATTGCGGCAAAGCCGAATTAAAATCTGCAAATGATTCTTGGGTAAAGCTCGATAGTTTTGCTTCAATATTGCTGGTCAGTTGCTCTAGCGCTTGAGCATAGGCTTGTTCGCTCAACCCTTCAGGCTTGGTCTCTTGCTTAAGTTTAACTTCAGCACTAATGCGTGGCACTTGACTGGCGGCATTAACATTACTAGGCCTTACTCGATTAACTAAACGTTTAAACAAGCCCGGCCTAACCTCTTGGGCACGTGTGTTTGCTACACTTGTATCGCCAATTGAGGCACCTGTACGATTTGCCTCAACCACCACGTCACGATCAGCTTGAATACTTTTTATTAAAGCATCCACCTGTACATCTGCTTGCTCAATCTCAATCACATGCTGCGTGCTTAAAGGCGCATCTGCTGTTTGTGTTTGACTGGCACGATAAGCCTGTGCCTCTTGTTTGGCCTGCTCTGCAACCTGGTAAATCTCATTCATCAAAGCTTGATCAACAGGCATGGGTGCAAGTGCCTCTAAATCATCAAAATTTAACGCAGACATCTGAGCAATTGGCTGATCATTGTTTGGTGCTTGAGCTGGATGAACACCGTCTGCTGCTGTGATCAATTCAGGAGCAGCTGTTTGCCTAGGCGCTACATTTTGCGACTTGAGTTGGAGCGTGGCATTGCTTAAGGTGTCAGCTGCGTAAGTATTATAAGGTAATATCAGTAAACTGCAGCATAGGGTATATGATGACAATACAGGTAAACTTACGCTTAAGGTTGACTGCTTTAATTGAATTCTGGCACGCATAGACCACTCAAAGTTTCATTATTGATTATAGAAAAATCACCCATACGTCACACATCACAACGTATTTTATGGATTTTTCATTGATTTGAGAAAAAAATATCATACATGATTTTACATCCAGATAAATCATACACTCACATTTCTTCACTCAATACACAGGATTGTGCCTTACGCCATGTCAAATCGTCCCTCTTTATTGCGCGATCGGCGCTTTTTACCGATGTTTTTAACCCAATTTTTAGGTGCGTTAAACGACAATGTGTATAAGCAAGCCTTGTTATTGGTGATTACTTACGGATTAATTGCTCAGCAAAACGCGCAGATCAGTACCTTAAACAACTTGGCAGCCTTGCTGTTTATTTTGCCTTATTTTATTTTTTCCGCCACCGCTGGACAAATTGCTGATAAATATGAGCGTGCCCAGTTGGTACGTTATTTAAAAGGCGCTGAAATTGTGATTATGTTGCTGGGTACAGCCGGCTTTTTATTGGGTAACTTATGGTTGTTACTGCTGGCCTTATTTTTAATGGGAACGCAATCGACCTTTTTTGGCCCGATCAAATACGCCATTTTACCAGAAGTGTTAAAATCCGATGAATTGATGTCTGGCAATGCTCTATTTCAATCGGGTACATCCATTGCAATTTTGGTGGGCATGATCTTAGGTGGCAGCATGATTGCGCTATCTGATGGTAATTTAATGTGGGTGTCCGGCACGGTACTGTGTCTTGCTAGCTTAGGCTATTTAGCGAGTCGCTTTATTTTAAAACAAAACATTCCTGCGCCTGATTTAAACATTGATTGGAATTTTTTTCGCACCAGTCTTCAAACGCTTCGCTATGCCAAAAATTTACCGCTGATTTTTACCATTTTGCTGGGTAACTCGTGGTATTGGTTTTATGGTGCGACCTATTTAACGCAAATTCCACAGCTCACTCAAGAAAACTTGCATGGCTCAGAAAATGTGGTGAGTTTACTGTTGACTCTATTTTCTGTGGGAATTGGTTTAGGTTCTTTGTTATGCCGTAAAATTGGTGGCAGTGAGGTCAATATCAAAATGGTGCCGTTTGGCATGCTGGGTTTAACTGTATTTGCATTTTATTTGGCCATTAGTTTAACGTTTATTCCGCCAATGACCGGTGAGCGTTTAGGCATTGCTGATCTGTTTAGCAATGGTGCCAGTTATTATCATGTCATGCTCAGTGTCAGTTTACTCGGGATTAGTGGAGGTTTTTACATTGTGCCTTTATATGCCATGATGCAGGCCTATTCACCGCGTTCACATCGGGCACGGGTGGTGGCTGCCAACAATATCTTAAATGCCGTATTTATGGTGTCCTCAGCGGTGTTTTCGATTATTATTTTAAGTGTCTTAAACATTGAGATACATATTTTATTTTGTATCACTGCTGTATTAAGTGCGCTTTTTAGTATTTGGTTATTAAAACGCTTAAAACAATTGATGCGCCAAACACAGGCCAATTTGGAGAATTAATCTATGCGTCATTATAGCGGCGTGGACAAACTTATTCATTCTTTTGATCAGGCCTTGCGCAGTTTAGTGCCGGGTGCCACCACAGCACAGCGCAGCAATCCAGCACAACACATGGATGCCCCGCTTGCTGTGAGTGAAGCACGTCATGTGGCTGGTTTAATGCGTGTAAATCACAGTGGTGAGGTATGCGCACAAGCCTTGTATCATGGTCAAGCGCTCACCGCTAAATTGCCCAGCGTGCGTTTAGAGATGCAACATGCCGCAGCAGAAGAACAAGACCATTTGGCATGGTGTGAAGAGCGTTTAAAAGAACTCGATAGCCACACCAGTTTACTCAATCCAGTGTGGTATAGCTTATCGTTTGGTATGGGCGCTTTGGCCGGTTTAGCCGGTGACCGTTACAGTTTAGGTTTTGTGGCTGAAACAGAGCGTCAAGTCAGCCTGCACTTACAACAACATCTTGATCAATTGCCCAGCCAAGATCAGCGTTCGTATCAAATTTTACAGCAGATGAACACAGATGAGTTGCAACATCGCGATACCGCACTTGCCGCAGGTGGAGTTGAATTGCCACTGCCCGTGCGTATGAGCATGACCGCGATTTCTAAACTGATGACCAGCACCAGCTATTATATTTAAAATTTAAAGCCCGCAGTTGCGGGCTTTTTTATACGGCACACTGCTTAAGGTGGACTTGAGTGTAAGCATGTGCTGCATGACAAAATGCCGGATCGGGCCACATATCATACATCGGGATTTTGACATCTAAAGCCAAAGGCAATTTTTTAGGATTAAATTGCATTGCACTTAAGCGACTGCCCCATGCGATTAAATCCACATCCAAACTGATTTGATGCGAGGGACGCACCCGACCTGAGGCATGCTCCATGGCTTTTAACTGCTCAAGCAATTGCTCAACTGCAATATCACTGGTCAGTAAACAGGCAGCATTATAATAATCTGCCCCGACCCCATCACGGCATGGCATTAAATAAATGGCAGAACATTGCAGCTCACCTAAAGCATGCAATTGGCGATAGGCTTCAAAAAAATGTTGTTCAGGCTGATGATTACTCGCCAGTGCAAGGGCGAATATCGTGTCGGTGGCGTTCAAGACGAATTCCTACTGAATGGGCTTGCGCAATAATGGCAGGCTTACGGATGGTGATTTTAATCGATTCAATTGTTAAATAGGTAGCAAAAAGCGCATCCACCACCAATTTTGCTGCATGTTCAATCAATTTTGGCGCAGCATCCACAATCACCTGATTGGCAATCTCACAAATTTCAGCATAATTGAGGGTATGTGCCAAATCATCCGACTCGCCGGCTTGTGCCAAACAGGTCTGAATCTCTAAATCAAGTAGCAACGGTTGTTTAATCTGCCGCTCCCAATTAAAACAGCCCACCACCGTTTCAACTTTTAAGCCCTCAATGACAATTGCATCCATAACCACTCGTCTCTCTTGTGTGCTGATTGTGGGCTAGTGTAACGTGAAAACCAAACTTCGCGTAGCTTTCGCAAAATCTCATCCCAAAAAAAGACCTCATGTTGAGGCCTTTTTTATGCTTGTTATTGTTTAAGTAATACATTTGGATCAAGGGTTTGTACCATCTGTAAACGCTGATCGGCATAAATGTCGATATAAGGTGCTAAAACTCGCATAAAGCGATCAAAATACAGCATTTGTTTAAACAGCAATGCAAAGTCGCGGGGGAAGCGAATACCATGACGCTCACCTACCGCCACCATATCGAGCATAATGTCATTTAAATCGGCAGGATTGGTGTTTAAAACTTGCTGTGGATCCGCCAACATGACGCCCCCAAACAGGCGCTCTAAATCTTGTGCCAAGACATTTACATCGACTTGATCTGCGGTCATACCCATTTTGAGCATATTTTGTGCCATTAACGGATAATTGGTCTGTTGTAACGCGTCCATAAACGCCATAGATGCTGTCCACACTTCAGGATTGAGCTGTCCGACAATCCCAAAATCAATAAAGCCCACACGCCCATCTTCAAGCAACATTAAGTTGCCGGCGTGTAAGTCAGCATGGAAACTCTTACATAGCATCAGGCTGCCAAACCAGGTATTCATAGCGGTAATGAGCACTTGAGATGGATCATTACTAACACGTTTGACCACTTCAAAATCCGTTAGCGGTACACCATAAAAACGTTCCATGGTCAGTACACGGCGGGTAGAATATTGATGATAAACCTTAGGTGCAGTGGCTTTTTGGTTTTGAGTTAGATTTAAATATTGTACAAAATCATCTAAGTTTTGCGCTTCTTCAATAAAGTCAACTTCGCGCACCATACGCACTTTAATTTCTTCAACGATATCAGCAAGTGATGCAAATTTCACTTTAGGTACCGCTTTTTCAAGCAACTTAGTCACCACATGCAGAACATTTAAATCGGTGTTCAAAATGGTATCCACACCCGGCTTTTGCACTTTAATGACGACATTTTCGCCACTCACCAAACGTGCTGCATGCACCTGTGCAATAGACGCAGATGCCAAAGGCTGCTCATCAATAGAGGCAAAAATCTCATCTAAACGACGTCCAGCAAATTCCTCTTCTAACACCTTTAAAATATAATCAAAGGCCAATGTTGGGGTTTGATCTAAACAGCCTTGAAATTCTTCAACATATTCACGCGGAAAAAGCGATGGTGTGCTGGCAATAAATTGACCGAGCTTAATATAAGTCGAACCTAAATCTTCAAAGGTTTCACGCATCAACTTGGCGTTGCTTGGGCGATCTTTGGCATACTTAATTCCGGCTTTGGCTGCAATCACTGCTGTTTCGCCCATACGCGCAACCGATCGCAAACCATCTAACACAATCTTTTTTTTCATAATGTCAGCGTCAAAGGTAATAGCCAAGTAGTGTAGCAAAAATCTATCTAAATACGTATGTCTGTGCGTAACAAAGCCCGTTGCGCTTTAAGTTACACAAGCCGCTTTATTTTTTGATGGCCATGCAGAATTTATTGCTTGTTCTTGGGCATTTTTATTTTATAGTGAGTTTTTTGATTTAACCCCCATAGGATGCCTGATGTTTGCTGCTGATTTCCCAGATACTGTATATGCCATTCAACATGTGGCTTTTGAAGATTTAGGCATATGGGAAGATGCACTGTATAGCGTAGGTTTAAGGGTACGTTATGTAGAAGCAGGGGTTGAAGATTTAAGCCGTGCTTTGCAACATAAAGGCTTAACCATCATTTTAGGCGGACCACTGAGTGTACATGATCGGTTAGACTACCCTTTTTTAAAGCAAGAAATTCAACTTCTAAAAGCCCGTATTGCTGCAAATTTACCGACCTTAGGCATTGGCTTAGGTGCAGCCCTGATTGCTTATGCCTTAGGTGCAACGGTTAAAGCTCAAGCACAGCAACATATCAGTTGGTCAACCTTACAGCTCAATGATGAAGCGGGCTCTTTATTGGCACCATTGGCCACTTTAGACGTGTTGCACTGGCAAAGCGATGAGTTTGAATTACCACAAGGCGCACACCGACTGGCAGCTGCTACACCTACAGCGTCGCCTGCATTTATCTATGGACACAATATATTGGCTTTACCATTTCATATTGAGATTGCTACCGATAGCATAGAAAAATGGTTAATTGGTCATAGCCTAGCGCTACGTCAAGCAAACATTAAGATTGGCAGCTTACGTGGCAATTGTGAGCGCTTATTGCCTCAACTTGAAGCTGTCGCTCCACAAGTGTTAATCGATTTTCTCAAGCAATTAAATTAAAACTTGCCCGAATATTAAATCTAAAAAAGCACCCGAAGGTGCTTTTTAAGCATCACACCATACCCTTATTTTTGTGCAGGTACGGTGGCTTCAGTAGTAATGTTCACGGTAATTTTATCGCCCACATTCGGTACATAAGCACCTACACCAAAAGCAGAGCGATCAAATGAAGTGGTTGCATTAAAGCCAATTGCAGGCACTTTCGCCATTGGGTGTTCTGCTTGCTTATTTAATACCGCATCTAGCACCACAGGCTTGGTAATGCCTTTAATAGTTAAGTCACCTGTAATTTTATAGTTTTTCTTGTCGCGAGTTTCCACTTTAGTACTTTTAAAAGTAATCGTTGGATATTTCTCAGCATCAAAAAAATCTGCTTTTAACAAGTGATCATCAAGCACTTTGACGTTGGTGTTAATGCTTGACAATGGAATGGTCACCTGGACTGATGATTTCTCTGGTTTGTCATTGTCTACAGTAATCTTACCTTGAATGTCGGTAAAGTTACCTGATGGTGTTGAAAAACCAAAGTGATCCCAGGTAAATACAGTCGCTGTATGCGTAGGATCAATAGTATACGTCATCGGTTTTGCCATGCTTAACGTTGCAACAGATGCCACCGCTAAACCAAGTGCGAATGCTTTAAATGTCATGCTTTTATCCCTCAATATCTATGCCTGTTAATGTATAGTAATCTCAAAAACTTACATCCAAGAAGATAGAACAGTTTGTTGCAGCTTTAGAACGATAATTTTGTCAGCAATATGTAATTTACGGTGTTCAAGCATTCGATATTGCATAAATTGGGTTTTTTGGGCTATTTGATCGTACACCTGCTGAGCGGTATTCTTATTTTCATGGGTTAACCAATACACACAATCACACTCATGCAGGTGAGCCGTGCTGTACACAGAGTTGATCAGCTTTTTGGTAAGCCCTTGCCCACAAACATCAGGCACCACGCACCAGATATAAATCTTACAAATAGGCATCAGGTTTTAAGCTGCCTCCACTGGTATGCTCAATCACATGTACTATGCCAATCACTTGATCATCCACACCGTTTCCAAATCCATACCTATAATGCACTTAAGGATCTGTTAAGTGCTGCCATGTACTGTGATTAAGCGTGTCAGTTAAATTCAACTGATTCTGCCAAAGGGGCAACCATGCTTGAGGGTCAATCTCTGCTCATTTTTTGATAAAATAAAAATTAAAGCAATATCATGGTTAAATTTAAAACCAAAAGCTTTTTTTAGCATAAAAAAAACCTCATAAATGAGGAATTTTTAACGCGCTGAGAGGATTAGAGCTTTTCCACCAAGATACGGTCAATTTGCTTTAAACCTGAGGTTTTCTCATGGTTTTTACGACGCACTTTAATGATTTTATCTTCCGCCATGTCTTGCAATAACAACTCTACCGCCACCATTGCTTCAAGTGGTAAATCTTGACCAATCCATTTTTGCTCACCAGCGTCCATTAAGGTAATTTCATCGCTGATCTGTTCATATAAACTCATGTTTTTTCTCTCTATCACACGACATTATTGAATTTTATTCCAACTCTGTGAAATAAATATTTAAAAAATAAAAGACGCCCCATAACTGGAGCGTCTTTTAAGACTGTTAATCTAAAAGATTAAACAGTGATTTCTTTTACTGCAGCAACCACCGCTTCAGTGGTGATACCAAAATGTTGGAACAAGTCTTTTGCAGGTGCAGATTCACCATAAGTGGTCATACCAATCACACGACCATCTAGACCTACAAACTTCCACCAGTAATCCACATGAGCCGCTTCAACCGCAACACGTGCACGAATATTCGATGGAAGCACTGCTTCACGGTAAGCTGCATCTTGCTTAACAAATTCTTCAGCACATGGCATAGATACCACACGTACGCCGTCTAATTGAGCGTAAGCTTCCATTGCCAATGCAACTTCTGAACCTGTGGCAATGATGATGGCTTTGAGTTCACCTTTTTCTTTAGCCAATACATAACCACCTTTTGCTACATCTGCAATTTGTGCTTCTGTACGCGTTTGGAAAGCTAAGTTTTGACGAGAGAAGATTAACGCTGTTGGACCCTCAGAACGTGTTAAAGCAGATTTCCAAGAAATTGCTGCTTCAACAGTGTCACATGGACGCCATGTATTTAAGTTTGGTGTACCACGTAAAGATGCAATTTGCTCGATAGGTTGATGCGTTGGACCATCTTCACCTAAACCAATAGAATCGTGTGTGTAAACATGAATCACACGTTGCTTCATCAATGCAGACATACGTACTGCGTTACGAGCATATTCCATAAACATTAAGAATGTTGCAACGTAAGGGATAAAACCACCGTGAAGTGCTACACCGTTGGCAATTGCAGTCATACCAAATTCACGTACGCCATAGTGTACGTAGTTACCGGCTGCATTGTCTTGAACGCCAGTCGCGCCTTTCCAAAGTGTGAGGTTAGAACCTGCCAAATCCGCAGAACCACCTAAAATTTCAGACAGCATTGGTGCAAATGCTTGGATTGCATTTTGGCTTGCTTTACGCGTTGCAATGGTTTCTGCTTTTGCATTCACTTCTGCAATATACGCATCGGCTTTAGCAACGAAATCGCTTGGTAATTCACCGCTTAAACGACGTTTAAGATCAGCGGCTTCAGTTGGATATTTTGCAGCATACGCAGCAAATGTTTCGTTCCAAGCTGCTTCAGCAGCAGCGCCTTTTTCTTTGGCATCCCACGCAGCATACACATCCGCAGGAATTTCAAAAGGACCTTCTGTCCAACCTAATGCTTCACGGGTTAACGCGATTTCGTCATTACCTAATGGTGCACCATGGCAATCTTCTTTACCTTGTTTGTTTGGTGAACCTAAACCAATAATCGTTTTACAAATGATAATGGTTGGTTTGTGAGTTTCAGCTTTCGCTTGCAAAGTTGCTGCACGTAAAGCGTCGCTATCGTGACCATCAACTTTAAGCACTTGCCAGCCGTAAGCTAAGAAGCGTTGTTCTGTATCGTCAGAGAACCAACCTTCTACTTCACCGTCAATTGAAATGCCGTTGTCATCGTAGTAGGCAACTAACTTACCCAGACCTAAAGTACCTGCTAAAGAACATGCTTCATGTGAAACACCTTCCATTAAGCAGCCATCACCTAAGAAACAGTACGTGAAGTGGTCCACAACTTGGATGTCTTCTTTGTTGAACTGTGCTGCTAAGGTTTTTTCAGCCAGTGCAAAACCAACAGCATTGGCAATACCTTGACCCAATGGACCAGTGGTAGTTTCAATACCCGGTGCATAACCCAACTCTGGGTGACCCGGAGTTTTAGAATGCAATTGACGGAATGCTTTTAAATCTTCGATTGAAAGATCATAACCCGTTAAATGAAGTAATGCGTATTGCAACATTGAGCCATGACCATTTGATAATACAAAACGGTCACGGTTCGCCCAATTTGGGTTGGTTGGGTTATGGCTCATAAAGTCACGCCATACCACATCAGCAATATCTGCCATCCCCATTGGCGCACCTGGATGGCCTGAGTTGGCTTTTTGCACAGCATCCATTGCTAATACACGAATTGCGTTGGCAACACGACGTTCATTCAGTGGGGTCGTCATAGGTCAGAGTCCAAATTATCGGTTAAAAAGAACATGAATCAAAATTCAAAACTACCGTATATTGTCTTAAAAAAAAGCCAAGGGGTAAAGCCTCGTTGCCTACATTTCAAGATTTATTACACGATCAACACAAGATGAGGTGCTTAAACTGTGTTTTTATTAAACAATAGCTGAGTTTTTTAATTTTAGGGCTCAAACTTGGCGCGGTTAAGTTGTTTTTTGAGTCAGGCTTTTAAAGTAACTTGGCATTTGAAATGGTATTTAAATAAAGCACAATATTTTTAATTTCAGTGTTTTGATACTTTGCGTCACAATCAATCTAACTTCACACATAATTCACATTTTTTTGCATATTTGATTTTCTTTATCAGTTTTTCAAATAAATAAATCAGATAAAAACAGGTGGAATTGCAACAAATTGCGCCATTTTCACATTCTAGAACTGGCCCAAAAGTCTAACTCGATGTAACATATCGCGTCTTTTAATTTAACTGTGATAGGACTATGCGCGAGTACGCTGTATTTACCTCGGAATCTGTAAGCGAAGGCCATCCAGATAAAATGGCTGATCAAATCAGTGACGCTATTTTGGATGCTATTTTAAAACAAGATCCATACGCACGTGTTGCTTGTGAAACACTGGTAAAAACGGGTGCTGTTGTACTTGCCGGTGAAATCACAACCACGGCCAATGTTGATTTTGAAACGATTGTCCGTAATACCGTTAATGGTATTGGTTACCACCATTCTGATTTAGGTTTTGATGGTTCAACCTGTGCTGTGATTAATATGCTCGGCAAACAATCGCCAGAAATTGCACAAGGCGTGGATCGTCAAAAACCTGAAGATCAAGGTGCCGGCGACCAAGGTTTAATGTTTGGCTATGCAAGCCGTGAAACAGATGTATTAATGCCTGCGCCAATTTCATATGCGCATCGCTTAATGGAAAAGCAAGCAGAGCTACGTAAACAAGGTAAACTCTCTTGGTTACGCCCAGATGCAAAAAGCCAAGTGACTTTTGCCTATGAAAATGGCAAACCAGTACGTTTAGATGCTGTTGTTTTATCCACTCAGCATGATCCATCAATTTCTCAAGCGCAGCTTAAAGAAGCGGTGATTGAAGAAATTGTGAAAAAAGTTATTCCTGCTGAAATGTTACACGCAGCAACCAAGTTCCACATTAACCCAACTGGGATGTTTGTGATTGGCGGTCCTGTTGGTGACTGTGGTTTAACGGGTCGTAAAATCATTGTAGATACCTACGGTGGTATGGCACGTCACGGTGGTGGTGCATTCTCTGGTAAAGATCCATCAAAAGTAGACCGTTCTGCTGCCTATGCAGGTCGTTATGTAGCCAAAAATATTGTGGCTGCAGGTCTTGCTGAAAAATGTGAAATTCAAGTGTCTTATGCCATTGGTGTGGCTGAGCCAACTTCAATTTCAATTAACACGTTTAACACTGCAAAAGTGTCGGATGAGTTAATTATTGCATTAGTGCGTGAGCAATTTGACTTACGTCCATATGGCATTACCCGTATGTTAGACTTGTTGCAACCAATGTATCAACAAACTGCTTCTTATGGTCACTTTGGCCGTGAAGGTTCAGATACTGCCTTTACATGGGAAAAAACCGATAAAGCTGAAGCATTACGCGCAGCTGCGGGTCTGTAAAAGCATAAGAAACAAGCCCGCAATTGCGGGCTTTTTTTATGGCTGTGGTGGTTGCTGACTTGGCTTTATTTCAAATAGGCGTTGTTGTTCTGGCAATACCTGTTGTTCATGTTTTAAATAGCTATGCGTCAGTTGCAATGCAATCACCAAGGCCAAACACGTTACAATACAAAATACCCAAAATCCAAATGGACTTTTAATTTGATGTGAACCACACTCAGGACAGGTGTGGGTATCGGCTTCAACTGCCTGATTACAGCAGGCACAGCGATATTGATGACCTAGCATAGGTATGCTCCTATGTTTACTCTATATTTGGCATTGTGGCATGAGTTGTGCGTCACTTTTGTGACACTTTGTATTTATTTTTTATCAGGAGTCGTTATGGTGCAATTAATTAAAAAAGGTGGCTTACGTGAGCGTGCCAATCGTAGCCGTCGTTATCAAAGCTCAGAAAATTCAATCACCACCTTAAACCCTAATCGTTATAAAGAGCAGCGTTTAGCCGACCAACAACAAGAAAAAAAACCTACACCTCCAGCGGTTGATGCCATGCCCTAAAGTAATTGCAGGGCATCCCACCACAGCCACATTGCAAACATTAAAAATAATCCACCTGAGATGATGTCAATATAACTGCCCGAGCGTTGATACAACGCTTTGATTTTAGGCATCGACATAATCAGCATAAACAATACAAAGGTTAAAAATGTTTGTAATGGAATTAAAAACGCCAATTGGGTTTTTAAACTGGCATCTGCTGATGATGACAAGGCCAAAGAAAAAACACTACTAAAATAAATTAAGGTCTTCGGGTTGGATAAATTGGTGAATAAACCCAATAAAAAATAATTTTTAGCTTGAGGTGCTTGAACACCAGCCTCTAAATTGGCCTCTTGTTGAAAACTGGCTAAGCCGCCTTTGAGCATCGCCCAGCCCATTTTGGCTAAAAAGAAGCCACCAAGCACCATCAAGACTTGTTGAATCCATGGCCACTGCTGCATCAACATAGTAAAACCTGCTAAGGTCAGCACCACCCACACCACAATCCCAACAGAAATACCGGCAATAATGTTTAAAGTGTTGGCACGCGTGGTAGATGCTGCACTTTTGGCAATTAACAGAACATCAGGGCCAGGACTCAACTGAGCCACAAAATGCAACAGACCAATGGTCAGTAATAAAGACATAACAAATCAATCAGCGCAAATAAAAGTAAATTATACGGCGAACTCCAACAAAAAACCGAGCACATGGGCTCGGTTTTGGCAAAAAGCTCAGCTTTATTTTCGATTCACATCTTTTAAATCTAAGCGTTTGGCATCAGGATTTACTTCACGCGCCTCACCATCAATAATGGTTGAATCACGACCACCTTGACCTTGCATATCTTGCATTTGACGCATTAAGTCTGCAAAAGGATTTTGACCGGCTGGCCCACCCATATCAGCGCCCATACCGCCCATCATTTTTTCCATCATGCTGTGTTGACGTTTCATGACAGCCTTCATCGCTGCAGCTTTAAAGGCATTTTGTACCGCAGGAATTAAAATTAACACGGCCAATACATCAGTGATTAAACCGGGAATCAGCAAGAAAAAACCTGCAATAATTTTAGGTAAACTTGCGCCTAATGCTGGATCGCCCATACCCATGGCCATGCCCATTTGCATTTGTTGCATTTGTGGCATGACACCGGCTGCGTATTTACGCACCATGCCCATACCGATAAAGAACGCGGCAATAAACCAAAAGAATACGTACCACATGCTACCCACGAGGTCACCCACGCCGATCCACACGAAGACTTCTAGAATAAGGCCAGCTAAAACTATAAGCGCTAATTTCATGAAAATTAATCTAATCTCAATACAATATGTCGGTGGCAAGCCCACAATGATGAACTTACCTCTGTTATTTATGGGGGAGATTTTAACGTTTACAAGCCAAGATGACGACTTATTTTTGTGAGGCAATGTTGGATATTTTTTAACTGCTTGAATGCACTGCACAACTTTATGGATTTTTTTTGCCTATAATGCCCCACACTATAGTGATACATCATCAGGGCTATGAGCTTAATTATTGGGATTGACCCCGGTTCACGTTTAACAGGGTATGGCATTATTAAAAAAGATGGGCAACATTTGAGTTTTATTGATGCCGGTACCATTCGCACTGAAACCACCGAAATGCCTGAGCGTCTAAAACGTATTTTTGCAGGGATTGACCGCATTGTACGTTTCCATGGGCCAACCGAAGCGGCAGTGGAACAAGTTTTTATGGCACAAAACCCCGATTCGGCCTTAAAACTCGGTCAAGCGCGTGGGGCTGCAATTGCCGCTTTAACCAACCTTGATTTGTCTGTGGCCGAATACACGGCGCGACAAATTAAACAATCGGTGGTGGGCTATGGCGCAGCTGATAAAGAACAGGTGCAAATGATGGTGATGCGCATTTTAAAGCTTGAGATTAAACCACAACAAGATGCCGCCGATGCACTTGCTGCTGCGATTTGTCATGCCCATGCTTCAGGCAGTATGAGCAAAATGGCGGTATTAAATGCCTTAGGCGGCATGGCGCGTGGTCGCAGTCGTACCACGAGCCGGCGTCGTTAAGCCTGAATCTTAAAGTCACGATAATCAAAGGTCTTACAACTGTAATAGTCTAAATGCGTGACCTGAGCCCGAGGTGGGCCAATTAAGCTTTGATCGAGTAGCTCCTGCAATACAAAAAAATCGCCTACAATGACAGCTTCAACTTGACCTGTGTTTAAATTTTTAACATAACCGCCTACCTCTTTGGCTTGTGCAAGCCTCGCAAACCAAGCGCGATAGCCCACGCCTTGTACTTGACCTGTTAAGGTAAGATGAAATCCTTGTTGCATTATTATTCTCCATTGACCACTTGATAAATCGCTTGATTCATATGCTGTGCTTGTAAACCGCGCTCGCCATTGCGTGCCAATATATCACCAGCTTTGGCATGTAATGTGACCACTTGATGCAAGGCAATGCACTGTTGAAATTGAGCTTTTAAACTCGCGAGCATGCCTGCCAAAATATCGCCCATGCCGCCTGTGCCCATGCCGGGATTACCAGCACAACAGATCCATAATTGTTGTTCTAAGATTAAACTACCTGCGCCTTTGAGTACCCAAGCACCGCCATAGCGTTGTTGTAGCGCATAAATAGCCGACACACGATCAGCCTCAACCTCATTGACTGAGCAATGTAATAAGGTGGCAGCCTCCCCCGGATGTGGAGTTAAATAACTATGTCGACTCAGTGGTTTTGGGGTTTTGGCTAAAAACCATAATGCATCAGCATCAAGCACAACAATTTTGTCATCTTGATTCATCGCATCAAACCACTGCTCAAATTGCTGTTCAGCCCATGCATCACGACCTAAACCCATGCCAAAGCAAATCGCATCGACTTGATTAATTAATACTTCACGCTCAGATTGGGACAATTGATGAATATCGCGCAACATAATATTAGGGCTACGCGCTAAAATCGCACTGTGGTGTTTGGCATCACACACCAAAGTGACTTTGCCGGCACCGGCATAAAAAGCTGCTTCTGCGGCCATGATCACCGCCCCACCCATCTCGGCATGTCCACCAATCACCAACACATGCCCATAACTGCCCTTATGTCCAAAGGCTTGACGTTTGGGTAACTTAATATGAGTGGGTGACAATTGTGCTATGGCTGTCAAATCTGGATCTGTTGGAATTAAATCTATGAGATGAATCTGACCACAGTAAGCTTTGCCTTTACCGGTGAATAAGCCTGCTTTTAAACCCAATACAGTAAAGCTATGATCTGCCACCACTGCACAAGGCAAGGGTTGTCCAGTATTGGCATTTAAGCCACTGGGCACATCAATGGCAATTTTTAAACCTGATTGTTGATTAATGTGCTGAATAATCTGTTGCCAGTCTTCAGTTAAATCACGATTTAAACCAATGCCAAACAAAGCATCTATATAAGCATCATAGGTCTGTTTAAAAGCAAAGCCTTGCTCAATCGTCACAGCACTGTTTTTTGCCGCTTGATACGCTGCGTGTAGATCGTGTGATGCACCTAAGTCACTGGCATAAATGCTGACGTCAAAATTTGCTTGCTGTAAATATTGTGCAATCAAATAACCATCCCCAGCATTATTACCTTGCCCACAACACACGGCGATGCTTTGAATATTGTGTTGTGCAAATAACACCTGTAACTGTCGTGCAATGGCCCATGCCACTTGCTGCATCAAACCGTAGGATGAATTTCCTTTGGCAAACCAGCGTTGCTCCCATGCTTGCATATCGCGGCTATGATAAACTTGCTGCATTGTGTTTCCTTATTTTATCTTTATGACCGCTGCCTCTTCTCCTGTTATTACCACTTATTCTGATGATCGTGTTGCACTTAAAGCATGGATTAAAGCAGAGGCACTTGCTCTTGGTTTTGCTGATTGTGTCATCGCCCGACCTGATGCTCAAGCTGAAATGGCACGTTTAGAAGAATATTTAAAACGTGGTTATCATGCCGATATGGATTTTTTGGGCGAAAATTTAGATAAACGCGCTGATCCCACTTTGTTGGTGCCGGGTACCAAAAGCATTATTTGTGTACGTATGGATTATTTGGTGGAAACACCGAAACCGCGTCATGTGCCCGATGCACCCAATCATGGCATTATCGCGCGCTATGCCCGTGGACGCGACTATCATAAGGTCATGCGTGGTCGTTTAAAAACACTATCGCAACGGATTAAAGCGCGTGTGGGCGAATTTGAATCACGCCCTTTTGCCGACTCAGCCCCGATCTTTGAAAAATCTTTGGCAGAAAATGCTGGCATGGGATGGACAGGTAAACACACCCTTTTAATTCACAAAAAATCAGGCTCTTTTTTTGTATTGGGTGAATTATTTACGTCTTTAGATTTACCCTTTGATGAGCCGACCACCAAACATTGTGGTTCATGCACAGCATGTTTAGACATTTGTCCGACTCAAGCGATTGTTGAACCCTATATGCTGGATGCACGTAAATGCATTGCGTATTTAACCATTGAATATAAAGGTATTATCTCTGAAGATTTGCGTCGCCCGATTGGTAATCGTGTATTTGGTTGTGATGATTGTCAACTGATTTGCCCATGGAATAGTTTTGCCAAAGTCACGCCAATTGAAGACTTCCAACCACGGCATGGCTTAGACCGTTTGAGCTTATTAGAACTATGGCAATGGGATGAAACTACTTTTTTAGCCCATACTGAAGGCAGCCCCTTACGCCGTACAGGTTATCAAAGCTTTATGCGTAATATTGCCATAGGTTTAGGCAATGCCCCGTTTAACCCTGAGATTGTAGCTGCCTTACAGGCCAAACGTGAACAGCACGATGAGATTGTACAAGTGCATATTGATTGGGCCTTACAAGAGCAGGCCCAAAAAGGAGCATAAGCCCTAAACTTTAGCGCTTATGCTTGGTTGGATGAGGTTGAGCGTTAATTGGCAGCAAAATTATGCGCAGTAATTAAAATGCCATATTGCGCATTTAAATAATCACCTTGGCGAATGATGTCCATGCCATTGGCATGTTCAACGGTTAGTTCTTGCCGAACACAGTCATAACTTAAACGCTCAAAACAATCTTGATGATGACTCAGCCACGTTAAAGTATCGGCTAAGTGCTCATCTACGATATAAGTTAAAGCTTTAAAATCTTTCATCGTGTCAACATCCAGCAGCCTATGCGAACATAGGCTGATTGTGTTTGATTAATGCTGTGCGACAAATTTTGCACGCGCCGCATGCAATTTTTTGTAGCTGTCAATTAAACGCAAATGACGATCAAGTCCGTCTAGTTGCATGTTGGTTTCAGTTAAACCATAGAAGCGCACACTGCCATCTAGGCAACCTAAAGCAGCATCCATACGTTCATCGCCAAACATACGACGGAAGTTATAGGTATAATCTTCAAGTGCCATATCATCGTCAAGTTCAACTTCAAGCACCACATTTAAGCATTGATAAAATAAACCACGCTCAACAGTGTTGGTATTGTATTGTAAGAACGCTTCGACCAAATCTTTGGCTTCTTCAAATTGCTCTAAAGCCAAATACACTTGAAGTTTGAGTTCTAACAATGTGAGTTGACCCCACACGGTATTGTCATCAAATTCAATCCCAATTAAAGTTTTGATTTCGGTGTAATCATCAACTTCAAGTTCTTCTAAACGCTCAATTAATGCTTCCAGTTGTTGGTGATCTAAACGATGTAAATTTAAGATATCTTCACGGAACAATAAGGCTTTGTTAGTGTTGTCCCACACTAAATCTTCAACCAAATAGATTTCTGAATAACCCGGCACCAAGATTCGGCATGCTGTTGCACCTAAGTGCTCATAGACTGCCATATACACTTCTTTGTCCATATCTTGCAAAATATTAAACAACGCTTGTGCTTGATCAGCATTACTCGCCTGACCATCTTGGGTAAAATCCCATGCCTCAAAGTCATAGTCGGCTTTGGCACTAAAGAAGCGCCATGACACCACACCACTTGAATCAATGAAATGTTCTACAT
>Ga0172378_10000772_pt1 | contig 28823 bp, 30 predicted proteins | sample GrowelOW332metaG_FD_119755 | JGI IMG/M metagenome (GOLD analysis project Ga0172378, IMG submission 119755) | Groundwater microbial communities from an aquifer near a municipal landfill in Southern Ontario, Canada - Pumphouse #3_1 metaG | ecosystem: Environmental > Aquatic > Deep subsurface >...
AAGATTTGCAGGAATCCATGGCTTACGGCAATTATCCGGAATTTGAAATAGGAGGACAATTATTGCAGGAAGATAAAGAATTCAGCCTGGATTTTGACATATTGGATCCTACAAAAATTTGGCCCGAAGAGGATGTTCCTATAAAGATTATAGGAAAAATCACTTTAAATAAAAACGTAGATAACTTCTTTGCAGAAGTTGAACAGGCGGCCTTTCATCCGGGTAATTTAGTTTCGGGAATTGATTTTACAAATGATCCGCTGCTGCAAGGCAGGCTATTCTCTTATACGGATACTCAGCTTATAAGGCTTGGCGGGCCAAATTTTCATGAAATTCCTATAAACAGGCCTGTAGTTCAATTTCATAATAATCAAAGAGACGGGCATTCAAGGCAGACAATAAATATCAGTAATGTAAGTTACCATAATAACTCATTGGCTGACAACACTCCTAAAACCATAAGTGAGGAGGAAGGCGGCTATGCTGGTTACCAGGAAAAAGTAGAGGGAAATAAAGTTCGATCAAGAAGTAAAAGCTTTGAAGATCATTTTTCTCAGGCAGCAATGTTTTACAATAGCATGAGCAGTGTGGAGAAAAAGCATATTATTGATGCATTTAAATTTGAACTTTCTAAGGTAAACAGTAAAGATATCAGGCAGCAGGTAATTAATATGTTTGGTAATGTAAATATTGACATGATGACTCAAGTGGCACAATATATCGGAGCTGACAGCCCAAAAGGAGAAGCCTCAAAATATGCCAAAATATCGCCATCACTTAGTCAGGATAATACTATAAAAAAATCTGATACCTTAAAGGTTGGAGTTATATTGTCAGAAGGATATAATACAGATGAATTTAACACTATGATGCAAGCACTAAATGCTGCCAATACTATGCCGGAAATAATAGGCCCTAACTTAAACCCGATAAAAGGTTCTGATGGCACGAAACAGATGCCTAAACATACCCTGTATTCATCCGACCCTGTATTGTTTGATGCTGTCTATGTTCTTGGCGGAGACAGTGCTGATGCTGATTTCAAAATGCGTGCAAAGATATTTATCGAAGAAGCCTACAGGCATTTTAAACCAATTTCAGTTTCCCAGGCTATGACTATGCTGCTTAACCCAGAGATGAAAGAACAGAGAGGAGTTACAGCTTCCGATGGAAAAGATCAGTGTGCGAATAAGTTCATAGCTGATATTTCAGCACATAGACATTGGGATAGAAAAATTATTTAAAGAGGCTCTTATACTAAGTACAAAGAAAAGATTTTTTTATAAACCCTTTTAATATAAAACAAGGGGCTGGTGCATTAGAGGTTCGAAAACCTCTAATGCACCAGCCCGCTGCTAAAAAAACCTTTGCAAAGTCAATTTAGTATTTTTTTAAAATATCTCCTAAAATCCGAATACCTTTCTCAATAGCACTATCATCGCAGTTTGTATAATTAAGCCGTATGGTATGCACATTTCTTTCCTCCTGATAAAAAGGATCTCCCGGACAGATGGCAACACCTTTCTCCCATGCCTTTTCAAATAATTCCACTGCAGTAATACTCTCCGGAAGGGTTACCCATAAGAACATACCGCCCTCTGGTTTTGTATATGTAACATTTTGTGGGAAATATTTTTCCATGCAGGCAATCATACAATCTGACTGGGATTTATAGAGACTGATGATTTTCTTCAGGTGTTCATCCAGATTGCTATTTTCCAGATACTTACTTAAAATCATCTGCCCAAAAATATTTGTATGTAAATCAACTGTCTGCTTGTAATCAGTAATTTTCTTTTTTAACTCTCTATGAGAAGTACAAATCCAGCCGATTCGCATTCCCGGAGATACTATTTTAGAAAAGCTGCCAACTAGTACACATTTTTCTCCCAGATAGTATTTCATTGATTTTTTGCTTTCGCCGCTAAAACGCAGATCACCATATGGATTATCTTCAATAAAAATAGTTCTGTCCTGTTTCAGTATTTCAGCTGCTCTTTTCCGAACCTCTTCTGTATAGGTAAGACCTGTTGGATTTTGAAAGTTTGGTACAGAATAGAAAAACTTAGGATGATGCTCTTCCACAAGCTGTTTTAATTGCATACAATCAGCTCCGTCTAAATTTAAATTTACTGATAAAACCTTGGGATTATATAGATGAAATGTTTGAAGAGCGGCCAGATAGCTTGGCTTTTCCATGATAATGGAATCTCCTTCATTGAGCAGGACCGCTGCTAAAATATCCAAAGCCTGCTGAGAACCATTTGTAATCAGAATGTCCTCCGCTGAAGCCCCTAATCCCTGATCCCTGTATCTTGATGCAATAAATTCCCGTAAAGGCAGATAACCTTCTGTGCTGCTGTACTGTAATGCCATGACGCCATTTTCATTCAGCACTTTATGAGCGGCAGTCTCTATCTCTTCTACCGGAAAGGATATCGGATTAGGAAGTCCCCCTGCAAATGAAATGATATTTGATGATGAAATTGCCTTCAAAATGGATTTCAGAAATTTTCCCTGGAAATCCTCCTGTGTTACACGATTTGAAAATTCAATATTATAATTACTATTTGTCATTAGTTCTTTCACTCCTTTTAATTTATATGTTTACACACCTATAATTGCTATTATTGATATCTATGCAATTTTCCATGGATTTTCTTTTCCTTGTATTTCAGCAATGCAGCCGGCAACTGCATTTTTAACCATTTCATCCAGGGCTTGTCTTGTATGAAATGCTGTGTGTGGTGTAAGAATTACGTTAGGCATTGCCCGAAGTATTGCCATATTTCGCTGAGGTATTACTGTATTTTTAAAATCTTTATAGTAGTATATGGTTTCATCCTCAATTACATCTAAAGCTGCTCCTCCAAGCTTCCCGTTTTCAAGTCCTTCAATCAAAGCATCTGTATCAATTAAAGCTCCTCTGGCTGTATTTATAATGATTGCGCCATCCTTCATTGAATTAATTACCTCTTTGTTAATCATATGAAAGTTCTCATCAGTAGCAGGCATATGTAGGGAAATTATATCACTTTTTTCATACAGCTCATCTAAAGCTACATAAGTTACAAGACCCTGCATTTCTTTCTTCTGACTTCTGTTATATGTAAGAATCTTGCAGCCGAACCCTTTAAGCATCCTGACAACCTGCATTCCAATTTTTCCTGTTCCGATTATGCCTATGGTTAAGTCTCTTAAAAGGCATCCCTGTATATTTCTTAATGAAAAATCCTGGTTCTGATAGGAATTGAAAATTGTTTTAATATTTCTTTCTGCCATGAGCATAAGCATAACTGTATACTCTGCAACATTATCCGGTGAGTATGTTGAATTCCCAACTCCCATACCAATTTCCTTTGCCCGACTTATATCAATATGGTCGTAACCGGCTGTCCTGGTAGCAATGTATCTGACTCCTTCTTTATAAAAAGCATCTATTAAATCAGATGTAACGGAAGTTGTAATCACACATATTGCATCTGCTCCATGAGCTAATTTAATATTTTCTGTATTCGGTGATTCTTTAGTAAACACGAACTCTGCTCCATATTTTTCTTTAAGCCCGTCATAGCAAGCCTTTTCCATATCCAATAAACTATAAATTACAATTCTCATTAGTTTAACCCCTTTATTTTGTTATTCTCAATTGTTTAGAAACATGATATACTACCTTATAACATTTGTAAAATTCATGATTTCGATGATATCCATTATTTTTTTTAATAGGAGGTAATATGGAATACAGAAATATTGTTTCGTTCATGAAAATAGCAGAATATAAAAGCTTTACTAAAGCAGCTCTTGCTCTTGGCTATTCCCAGTCAACTGTAACTGTTCAGATCAAGCGTCTGGAAGAAGAATTAAACATAAAATTATTTGACCGCATTGGAAGGCAGGTGGAATTGACAGACAAAGGGCAGCAGTTCTTTGAATATGCAAGGCAGATAATTAAAGTAAGTGAAGAGGCTTCAGCTCTTTCAAAGAAAGAGACTGTCAGAAATGGCATACTAAGATTAGGTACAACAGAATCACTTCTTTCTTCAAAATTCCCCTCTATCTATTCAAAATTCTCAAAATTGTATCCGGATATTGAATTCATAATCAAGCTTTCAGAAACTACCGGTCTTACAGAAATGCTGGATCAAAATGAAATTGACTTTGTGTACATCATAACTAACCGTTTCCAAAATAAAAATTGGATAAAAATTCATGAAAGAAAAGAATCTATTCTTTTGCTGGTATCACCGGATCACCCCTTTGCAAAGCTGACAAAAGAGGTATATTTAAAGGATTTAAAAGGTGAGACAATAATATCTACAGAAAAAGATCAAGGTTACCGACAGATTTTAGAAAATGAATGTGCAAAGCAGAATATTTATCTTCGTACCACACTGGAGATTCCAAATACGGATGTAATTATACGATTAGTTAAGGAAAACCTGGGTATAACTTATTTGCCGGAATATACTGTTAAGCAAGCAGTAAAACAACATGAACTTGCTGCTGTTCCTATTATTGACTGCAATATAGAAGCCTGGTCTCAACTTTTTTATCATAAAAACAAATGGCTTTCCCAACCAATGCTTGATTTTATAAAGGAAATCCAGAATTATGAAGATTCAGGAAGGTTAATATAGCTTTATTAAGGATAAACAAATATAGAATATCAGCAATAAATTATTAAACCTGCTGAAAGCTTATTCCTGGCATTTGCTGAAAAACTCACAGCAATTTTTTATAGAATTTTCCACCATATCGCTTACTGCATGCTCAGTAAAAAATGCAGTATGAGGCATAAGAATAACATTTGGCATTGCATTTAAAATTGCCATCTCACGATGTCCTATAACTTCGTGCTTGTGGTCGAGATAATAAATTTCACGATCACCTTCAATTACATCAAGTCCTGCTCCTCCAACTTTTCCACATTCCAAGGCTTCAATAAGTGCTGTGGAATCTATTAAGGCTCCTCTTGCAGTATTAATTACAAATACACCCGGTTTCATTTTTCCAATTGCCTTTTGGTCAATGAAATGATAATTCTCTTTTGTAGCCGGAATATGAAGAGTAATAATATCACTTTTTGTCAGCAATGTATCTATGTCCACATATTCAACTATATTCATAATTTCATCTCGTTTTTTCATACCACATGCAAGTACTTTGCATCCAAAACCACTCAAATGTTTTGCAACAGTAGTTCCAATATTTCCGGTACCTATAATTCCTACAGTCATATCCCCTAAATCATATCCTCTGCTTTTAGCTAAAGTATAATCCTGTCCCAAATAGCGGATCATAATATGCTTAACCTTTCGTATAACCATAAGCATAAGCATAATTGCCTGATCTGCTACTCCATCTGTTGAATAATTAATGTTTCCTACCTTGATCCCTATCTTCCCGGCGTATTCTGCATCAATATGATCCATTCCTACAGTTCTTGAAGATATGTATTTAACGCCATATGTTTTATACGCTGCCAACAACTCTTTTGTAATCATTCTGTCGGATGTAATGCTTATGCATTCGCAGCCTTTAGCTAATGACGTGGTTTCAATATCAGGGTCTGCACTAATACGGACTGTCTCAACATTATATTGCTTTGAAAATTTATCAAAAAATTCTAATTCGTCTTCACGACAGTTATAAACAGCTATCTTCATATTGATATCTCCATTAAAAATTCCCCTATTCTATCCAGTCCCTTAACCAGATTTTCCATTGAAGTTCCGTATGACATTCTTATATAATATTTGGCATTGTCTCCAAAAGTACCACCAGGTACAACCGCTACCCGTTTTTCCTCCAGAAGTCTGTTGGCAAATTCATTCCCGTCTAATCCGGTTTTAGTAATATTCGCGAATATATAAAATGCCCCTTTAGGCTTAATACATGATATCTTGTCCATTTTACTGATTCGAGCACATATATAATTTCTTCTTTCCTCATATTGTGAACACATATAAGCTCTGTAATCTTCACCATTTTTTAATGCTTCTTCAGCTGCATATTGCGATACTGTGGTAACTGAAGAATAAATATTTTCCACAGCTCTGGTAAATAAATTAATTAATTCTACCGGTCCGGCAGCAAACCCTACGCGAAAACCGGTCATTGCACAACTCTTTGAACAGCTGTCTATTATTAATGTTCTTTCTTTCATCCCTTGAAGAGTTGAAATGCTGCAATATTCTTCCTCATCGAATAAAATATGCCTGTATACTTCGTCGCTTATATCAAACAAATCATGTTCCTTTGCAATATCTGCTATTTCCATTAATGTATTCTTGTCTATGATTCCGCCTGTAGGATTACAGGGAGAATTCAATAATATAACCTTGGTTTTAGGTGTAATAGCATCCCTTATTGCCTGAGATGTGACAACAAAATTGTTTTCTTCATATACATTTACCATAACAGGGACACCATTATTCATCAATACTTCCGGAGCATAGTTTGTAAAATATGGAGCACATAAAAGCACCTCATCTCCCGGATTTAGCAGGCAGCTGAAACTTAAAAACAGTGCAGACATGCCGCCTGCCGTTACAATGACATTCTCCCTTACATAATCAGTTCCTAATGTATGATTTAAATATTCTGCATAGGTATCTCTCAAAATATTCAGTCCTGCACCAGGGGCATATTTTGTACTGATTTCCATGGCAGTCTTGGCAGCTTCCAATACACTGCTTTGCGGCAGGAAGTCCGGCTCACCAACGCTGAAAGATATGACATCACCCATTTCAGCTGCCCGTACCATCATTCTCCTGATTGGAGATGAAGGCAATTTACTTATTAGTTTTGAATACTGCATTTTATCTTCAGTCCTTTCATAAATGAGGAAATGTATAATTCCACTAACCCAAAAGGTAATTATGCAATTTCCTTAAATGATTAATTTATAATTCAGAATTATTTATAAATTTTTATTATTTTAACATTAAACATACCTAAGTGGCAACCTTTTAAGTCAGTAATTTTTTTAATTTTAAAAAATTTGATAAAATTGGTATAGGCCTGTCTCATAAAGGCAAGCCTCTTTACATTTCTTCTTTCAAATTTACCATTTGATTTGTAAAGAAAAAATTTCGAAAAATAGTAATGCCAACTGCAAATGCATAGGCGTTTTTAATTAATTTATGCCATTTATAGTACGGCTCTGTTGGAGTAAAAAAACGTACATGAACATCATAATCACTGCTGTTTGAAGAAAAGATAAAGGCTGTCTCAAAATTATTAAGCTCCCTGGCTATTTTCTGGATCTCAAAATCAGTTAACCCGTCTGCATTTGTTATTACTCCTGCCGGATTTCCTGTGAATTTTTCCTTTGTAAATGAATCAATCTGATATAAATTATATTTTCTTGTCATGATGTACCCCCCTAATATGTTGTGAATTTATATATACATACAAGCTCATTTTATAGCTTATATAATTCTGTATAGCTTATATTACTATCAATACCTGATGACATATTTTTTATTTTTACTTCATTTTTTACAGCTTCATCTTCTCCGATTAATATCACATTTTTTACACCCAATCTATCAGCATAACTCAATTTCCTCTTTAAGGAATCATCCTCGAAATACATTGCTGCCCTATAACCTTTTTTCTGTAATAATCTCATTACTTTTCCACAATACTCTATTGTATTTCCTATAGGTATTATCAGATACTCTATCTTATTTTTTATATTATATTTTTCCAGAAAACCTATTTCCTTTAACACAAAGAATAACCTGGTTATTCCTATGGAAATTCCAACTCCAGGCAATATATTTTCTGTATAATTTTCTGCTAAGTTATCATATCTGCCGCCTGAACAAATTGATCCATAACTTTCATTTCCTAATAGTACCGTTTCAAAAACAGTTCCAGTATAATAATCTAATCCTCTTATAATTTTTAAATTTATTTCAAATTCATTATTATCTACCCCTAAAACTCCTAATGTTAAAATAACCTTTTTCAATTCATCCATTCCTTGAAGAAAATAATCATTTCTAACATTAAGCTTTAAGAGTTCTTCCAATATTTCCTGATTTGTTCCCTTAATGTTCAAAACTCTATTCAAATATTCACTTTTATCAGTACCTATAATATTCCTAAGTTCAATAATAAATGTTTTTTCTCCTATTTTATCAAATTTATCGATTAATATCATTACATCGGCAGTATTTTCTATTTCCAATACACTTAATATACCTTTTAATATTTTTCTATTGCTGATTTGAAATCTATAATTTGTTAATCCTATTTCTTTAAATGCCCTAGATGCTAAGCTTATAACCCAGGCATCATTATTTATGCTTAGTTTACCTTTTCCAATAACATCCACATCACATTGATAAAACTCTCTGTATCTTCCTTTCTGATTTCTTTCCCCTCTATACACTTTTCCTATTTGATATCTTTTAAAAGGGAATATTAAGTCATTATAATATTGAGCTGCATATCTGGCAAATGGAACTGTTAAGTCAAATCTTAAAGCCAGATTATTTTTGCCCTTTTGAAAACTATATACCTGTTTTTCTGTTTCTCCTCCTGTTTTGGCAAGTAAGACTTCAGCTTTTTCTATTATCGGTGTATCAATTGCTAAGCAGCCATTCTTTTCATAAACACTTGAAATTTTGTTTACTATATCATTAAAAATTTCCTGCTCTTTTGGTAGTAATTCCATAAATCCAGCCGGTATACTTGGCTTAATTATATTCTTTTTCATTTTTACTCACTCCTAATAATAAATTATTTTTATTTAACAAAAAAACCATGCAGGCATATATCCCACATGGTTCAATAAATTATGATTACACTTAATTTATCATTACCCAGAGATACAAGCCTAATGTGAATAGACTTGTATCCGTTTTTAAACAGATCAAGTCTCTAGTAATGATGATGTATTATATTTTCTTTATTAATATTAAGTGTACTCATAAACTTCCTCCTAAAACTAGATTGTTAATATTATACATTGTGCTTATACAAAATTCAATTACAATTTCATTAATATTAGAGCAAACAAATTATCATCATATTGACTTAAAGTTTCTGGCAATTATCACAGTAATAAACACTGCCCCCTAAATAGCTTTCCTTTATTATATCTCCACCACAGGAAATGCAGGTGGAGCCTGCATTATTTTTGCTCATCATAGTTTTATATCCGCCATTGTTTCCATACAAATCTTTTTCTGTATCTCTTCCGCCAAGCTTAGTCATTTCAGAAAGAGCAGCTTTAATCATACAATACAAAACATCCTTATTCTCATCATTCAATGTACTGATCTTACGTTTTGGATGTATTTTTGCTTTCCATAAAATATCCTGTAGCACACCATTTCCTAAACCAGGTATTCGCTGCTCAGTTGCAAGAAAAGCTTTTGCACTTAACTTCTTCACAGTCTGTGAGGATATTAAGTTATCAAAATAATTTTTACTAAATTCATTAGATAGGGGAGAGGGCTTATCCTTTGCAATATTGTAATAAGGATATTCTAACTCATCCTCATCATTAAAGCACAACATTCCTCCATACATTTGAACTGATGCACTAACTGAAGAAGAATCAGTAAACTCTAATAGAAGCTGATGTTTTGCAGGATGCTTTTCTCCTTGCTTATGGTATCTGAGTGCTGCTCCATCACAAATAAGTATTGTTGTATTATCAGCCTTAATATCAACCATACCGCCACAGGCAGCTGCCATGTTTATAGTCTTTCCCACAAGTATCTCATGATATTTTTGTGGGTCTCCATGATACCACGCAAATTTATGTGGAGTATGTGCAGCTACAACATTCACAATCTGCTTTCCGCTGATTGTATTATTAATCTGATTGGCAAGTGTTAAAGCTTCAGGTATTTCAATCATTATAATCCCTCCAATTATTCATGACAAAGTTTATTAGATGCTAATTGAATTGAGTATTAAATTGCATTTCAACAGCTAATTTTATTTTATATTATACGCTGCAATTTGTAGAAGTTCTAAGTGGGAATTCTGTACTCATACTATTACTTAACTTCTATTACTAGATTTCCCTCTTTATTGAAGGATAAATTGATAGTTTTAGTTAGTATTTGCCCATCTTCAAACTCAACATCAGCAGTTATTGTATCGCTGGGTAAATCTTCATAATTATCAGAAGAGTTTTCTTTTTTTAAAATATCCACTGCCTTTACAGGAACCCAACCAACAAAAACTCCATCTTTATTTGAATTAACTTTTACCTTTAATCCACTCTGAAAATATGGTGGAGTTTTCTGCTCAGGCTTATGAATTGCTATGTATGAATTGCCTGTTATATAATCGGTACCATAGCTATAGCCATAATTTTTCAGATCAATATCCTTCCCACCAAAATACTTGTTTTTATATTCATCAAGCTCTCCTGACTTCCACATTTTATAAAATGTTTTTATTATATTCTCCTGACTTAAATTTGTACCAACCTTGGAATTAGGAAATACAATCTTACATATGTTTATCTCCCCGTTATCTTTCATTTTTTTTAACATATCAACATCAAAATAATTCAGTTCCCCATTGATAGATGTACAGGCAACAGATTTTATATTCGCTCCATTCCATTCTAGTCTGAAAGTTGAATTAAAAGTAACTTCATGTTCTTTTGTTTTCTCTCCTTTTTCATTTACATAGGACATAAGCTTACCTTTTGAAATTTTACCATATGGAACTTCTGTTTCTGTATTAAACTTTAACTCAATTTTTTTACTTTCATCAATTTTTGAGCTGGCATCCTTAGCAGGATTATTATTTTCTGCAGCGCAGGCAAATACCTTGAAGCTATTTTTTTCTGTCCTTGCTGCTGCTGGGTCTGTATTATTAGCTGTTTTAGATACATTAGAGTTTGACACATCCATTAAGTTATATCCAAGAACTACTGAAAAAACTAAAATTGCTGCCGCTAACCTAAAAGATAACCTTTTATATTTACCAGATCTACACTTTTTATTTTCATTACAATTAGTTAAAGTGTTTTTCAATATACGCTGTTTGTCAGCAATATTATCATCTATTACTCTTTTGAAAAATTCGTTTTTTTTCATACTAAATTTACCTCCTTAAAGATTAAACTCCTTATTTATTTCCTTTATTGTGCGGTATAACCTGTTTTTGACCATGGACTCCTTAACATTAAGTTCTTCAGCTATTTCACATATTTTAAGACCCTTATTAAAATACAATGCAAATATTTTAAAAGTCAGTATGTCACAGCTTCTTATGTACTGCCATAAATCCTTAACTAAAAGTACATCATCATTAATTTCTTCTTCACATAATTGGGCTTCAAGGCTTGAGAAGTTCTCATCTTCAGCTTGAGAAAATACTGGTATTAAGTTTTTCCTCAAGCTAAGTAATCCATAATATTTAAATAATTCGTGCTTTGCAATTTTCATAAGGTACTTTTTTGGTTCATTAATTTGTCCATGTTTCCTCAGTCTTTTATAGAAATTTAGATATACATTTTGCATCAAATCTGGAATATCATCTACACTTCGACACTTGATAACAACATATCTTAAGACGTCATTATATGTATCGTTATAAATACTTGTAAGTAATTCATCCAGTTCTAGACCTTCCAATTAAAATCACCTCACACTATTAAGGATATTAAAAGTAAGCATTTTGTTTCAAAGAAGATAAATATTTTTCAGTATTCTTTAAATATTGTAAAATATAGTATGTATTCCTAAATAATAACACAATTTATATTTGAGATACAATTTTATAAATAGTTACTTGTACCTCCTTTGGTAAGAATTTTACCTTTTCAAGCTCTCTTAAATAGCTAACTTCTATCATCGTTAAGGTTACTACCTCCTCGAAAAATAAAAAATACTCCTACCTATATTGCTAAGGTAAGAGTTTTCAATACTATAATATATATTTACAATTATTATTATTTTAAAAAAGTCTATGTCATTTATGGTAAGGTTGGCACAAGTATATGGAGGCACCAATTATTTATGAATGTAAATCCTTCTAAAGGTTACAAGGTTAAAGATCCAATAATCAGGGTTGTAACAGAATCAAACGGAGACATTATTGATTTTGATAAAGTAATAGCATATTTCGGAAGTCTTTTTAAAATAAGGCTCTATTACAACCTGTGGTTGAAAAATCTAACAAATTTATTACAAGATAACGGTTAATAGATTAACAATATATGGTAGTATATTAACTATATCTGCTATATAATTGTATTAGAATTAATTCAGAATAGTAAAATAAGGCTAGCTAATAGGAAGGGAGAGGGAGTTTATTGAGCAATTTAATTTTTTTATTGTTTATTATGATTATACCAACTGTAATAGTAATTTATTTAATTTATCTACTTATCAAAGCATTAAGAATATATATAAAGAAAAATTCGTAATCTTCTCCAAAGACTAATTAAAAGACTATTAAGTTTGATGGGATAAGTTAGCAGAACATATATATACTCTGCTAAAAAAAGCATTAAATTTCAACCATTAGTTGTGACATAGCCTATATTCAATATATTAAGAATAGATTCTATAAAGAGAAAGAATCTATATAATCAATTAAATCCCAGATAAAACATCTGGGATTTTGTATATAAAGCAGAGTTATTTTTATTACTGCGGAATAATTCTAAAGCCGTCATATACATTTAACATCCACTTATAACCGTCTTTTGCTGTAACATCCATATTAAAGGCATTAATCCCATCTATTTTTATAGAACCATGCTTTTGAGGAGTTAAAAGTTTTTTTTCTGTTAGAATTTTTGTTCCATCTTTATTTGTGGTTTTGATAATTGCTAATCCTTGTTTAGGATCGCTCTTTAAAGCACCTGCTTCAACGATATAATACTTTTCGCCTTCAGGCATTAAATTACTTTTATAGCCATTCGTAAAGATTATTTCTTTGCCGTTTTTTGCATCATCTATTGTCGATAATAAAATTGGCAGCTCGTTATTTTCCTTAATTGTATTGTCTACTTTTGGGGTATTGGTATTTGGTACTTGATTACTTGCCTTCAAATTTTGTTTATTTACAGAACATCCTGTCAAACTTACTATTAAAGCAATTACTACAAGAAAAATTGAATTAGACTTCATTAATAAAATCATCTCTTTTCCATATTATTACTTATATATAAATGTTAATTCGCCTTACATAAACTGTCAATATGAATAATAAAAGAATAGCCTTCCTCAATTAAGTATGAGATTATTCTATGCTTATTGCATTATCTTGATAGAAGCGCTTAATGATGTAGGCCTGGCAGGCTTTGAAAAACGCCATATTTTTGAGTTAAGCGGAGGTGAACAGCAAAGAGCTGCTATAGCAAGAATTATACTTAAGCCCAGCGATATAATTCTTGCAGATGAGCCAACAGGTTCACTTGACGAAAAAAACAGGGACATGGTTATGGACCTGCTAAAAAAATTAAATAAAGATGGTAAAACAATTCTCTTAGTTACTCATGATAAATATGTAGCAGGGCAATGCCATAGAGTAATGCAATTAACATAAATAAATTCATTTAAAAGCTGCATTTATGCGGCTTTTTTGCATGATGATAACTATTGTTTCAGCAGCATTTATAGACCCTTTTTTTATGCAGTGGTATAATTATTCTGTTTAGATTAACTTAATAAAAATAATGACAGAGGGAAAGCAGCATTATGGACAAATCAAAGCTTATTGAAATGATAAAAATTAATCCTTTTGCTATAGCAAATATAAATAATCCTACAGATGATATGAAGTTATTGGCTGTTAATAACAATGGACTTGCGTTAAAGTATATAGCTAATCCAACCAGAGAGATGCAGGAATCAGCTATAGAAAACAATGCCCGGGCCATTGAATTTATAGACAACCCTACAGATGATATGATGACAAAAGCCATAAATTATGGATGGACAAACTTAGAATATATTAAAAATCCAACAGATAAGCTGATTAAATCAGCTATAAACCAGGCCGGATGGGCTGTTAAATATGTTAATAATCCAAGTGAGGAACTTCAGTTATTGGCTGTAAGAAAAAATTACGATTCATTAAAGTTTATAAATGAGCCTTTTGAAGTGGTACAGGAAGAGGCTGTAAAAATAAGCTATGATGCATTAAGATATATAAATTCACCGGGGCTAAATGCAGAGCTTATAGCTGTCAAAAATAATGAAAGGGCTGTCAATCTTATAGATGATTTAGATACGAATAAAATATTGGAATTTTTGAAAGTAAATATTCTGGTGATTAAATATGTGATGAAAGAAATATCTATAGATGAATTAGAACAAGTACTAAAGGAAAAATTATCAAAAGAAGATGTTGAAGAAAAATATGTGAGAAATTATTTAAATTGCAGTACTATAGATAAGAATAGTGACATTATGCCAATGGACAAGATACTGTTTATTTATAAATATGGAAGTAAAAAGGCAAAAAAAATAGCTGTAGATGAAAAGCTAAAGATGATATAGGTGGGAGATATAATGAATTTTACAGATACATTGAAAAGTGTTGACTTAGTACTATCTGCCGGAGAAGTACCTCTAATAGTTGGTGAAAGCGGCATAGGAAAAACAGATTTAGCCAGGGAAATTGCTGAAGAAAAAGGCTGGAGTTTAATTGTTATTGACGGGAATCTCCTTAAAGAGGGTGAAATAGGCGGCCTTCCAACAATAGAAGCTTATACCGGAGTCAGTCATGAGGGAGATAAGGCTGAAAAGAAAACCACAGTATATGCGGTTCATAATAAGTTAAGAGAAATTGATGAAGAAATATCTAAAGGGAAAACAGTCCTTTTATTTATAGACGAGATAAACCGCTGTGAACATACAGTACAGCAGGAGCTTATGAATTTAATATTAAACAGGGAAATTAATGGATATAAGCTGCATGAAGGTGTAAAAATATTGGCAGCTATGAATCCTTCAAGTAAATATGGTTCGGATTTTGATTACCAGGTTGTAGATATGGATGCAGCCCAGGAAAACAGATTTGTGTGGTTATACATGGAACCTGATTATATTCAGTGGATTGATTGGGCAATAAATGCAGGAATTGAGCAAAAGGTTATAGAGTTTATCGGGACCTTCCCGGAATATCTTAATAAAATAAACGAAGATGATATAAGGGCAACTCCAAGAAGCTATGAAAGAATATCTGAAATTTATAAAATTTATAAGGAGAAAAAAGATTCAATCCCTAAAGCCGTATTTTTAAATGTTATAAAAGGAAATGTAGGGAGACTCATTGCAGAAGAGTTTGTCAGCTTTGTTGAGTCAGATTACAGTCCTCTAATATCCTATGAAGATGTTTTCTCAGGGGGTTCTCTTTCTGCAGCTGTTATAGAAAGGGTAAAAAAGGAAAGTCATACAAGGCTTTATTTGTCCGCAAAGAATATCCTGAAAAACCTGGAATCCAATATAAAAAATTATAATTATGACTCAGATTATTACATCAACAGACTTATTGAGTTTTTAAAAACATATCCTGTAGATTTAATGATAGGAACAATGAAGGATATTAAAAATAGTTATACTCAGGTATACAAGCTTGCTATAGAAAATGAAGCCTTTGTAGAATCATATTTTGCAGCTTATAGTTCAATAAGGTGATAATTTATGGAAAATAATTTTGAAACCCTTGCAGAAGGGCTTTATGAAAAAGCAAATCATTTTATCAATGCGTTTTTAAAAGAAAATCATAATAATGATAATGCTGAGATAAACATACCGGAAGATTTTAAGGAAGAGTTTTTCAGCCTTGTAGATAAAGTTAATTTAAGTCTTATGGAGGACAAGGATAACTTCTATGGATATTTTTTGTTTCAAATGTCAAGAGAAATCAGATTTGACATAAGCAGCCCCACTGCTGTGAATTTTAAAGGGGCTAAATATGTTATATATTTTAATCCAATAATTTTTTTAAATCTTAATATAAAACAAATGGAAAGTACTATTAAACACGAAATACTCCATATATTATCCCTGCATTTAATAAGGGCAAAAGAATTTAAGGCAAGCTTTGGGACACTCGCTGTTAATATGGCTATGGATATAGTGGTAAATACATATTTGGATAATCTGCCTCCCTATGCCGTTACTTTGGAATGGGTAAACTTAAATTATACTTTGAAGCTCCTGCCCTTTGAATCCTTTGAATATTATGCAGAAAAGCTTCAGACTGCCATAGATTTACTGGAAGAAGATAAAAATGGAGAAGAGGATGACAGTAATAAGGATGAAAAAATAGAAACTGATTATGATCCTGAAAAAACCCATGATATCTGGGAAGATTCCGGTGATATAGATGAAAAAACACTTAAAGAATTTACCGAAAAGTTTATAAGTAATTCACAAAAAGGCAGTATTCCAGCTTATTTGGAAGGCATGATAGCATCACTTAAAAACAGCCGGGGGGAACTGCCCTGGAATTTATATCTTAAAAGTTTAATGGGAACTATCCTCAGCAATAAAAAGAAGACTATAACAAGAAGAAACAGAAGACAGCCGGAAAGATTAGATTTAAGAGGCCAGCTTAGCAGCTATAAAGCAAAAATTGCTGTTTCACTTGACATAAGCGGAAGCATCAGTGATGAAGAATTTGGTCAGGCCATTAAAGAAGTACTGGATATAGTAAAAAATTATAATCATGAAATTACCATTATAGAATGTGACAGTGAAATCAGACGTGCGTATAAAGTCAATTCCATAAAGGACATTAGAGACAGGATCAATACAAGGGGAGGTACTAAATTTACACCGGTTTTTGAATATGCTAATAATAGTAAGGTTAATTTATTAGTATATTTTACTGATGGCAAGGGTGAAGATGAACTTCATTCAATACCTAAGGGGTATAAAACTCTGTGGGTTATTTCCGGAAGAGGAGATAAGCTTTCATTAAAAGAACCTTATGGAGCAGTTAAAAAACTTAAAAATATTAAAATAAAGGATAATACATTAGATATAAATGATGTTATAAGAGACGGATATTCAATGAATAACCAGGAGGGAATGCATTGGTGAACGCAGCTTCACAGATTTGCTTTTTAGAAGGCAGATGGGGCTGAGCTTAGCTACATCAATAAAATCAACCAATTATGGCGGCGTTGTAACCTGCTGTGGGAATATGTTCTCACATGAAGTTTCTTTAGAAGAATTGAATGAAAAAATATATAATATATTAGATAAAATTAAAAGGAATACTTAGAGCAATAAGAGCTGTGAGCATTCCTTTTTTTAGTTTAAGGAGGTGTTATCAATGATTGAAGTGGCTGTGTCAAGTAGACTGCTTTGTTAAAATGAAGAAACTATAGATTTATTCGTTGAATAAATGCAAATAGATTTGCAAATATTCGTTGCATTTTTTGTAACAATATACTGTACTATGATTGTATTAATGTTTGGAGGTGTTAGTGTGAAAGATGGGTTTTTGGTGTTGATAACACGACAAAAAGCCCTAAACAAGGCAAATTTTAAAAATATTCGACTGGTAAAGGATTAATAATAATCCGAAAGCTATGGCATTGCACCTTGTTGCCATAACACCTGCATATTTACAATAATCTGACCATAGCTCCAGATTTGTAAATACCGGGAGAGCAACATTTAAAAACACTGAAAAGGTGTAATTATAATACTTCAAATTTACAATAAATACAAGTATTGCGAAGTAAATGGCTAAATTGGCACTCTTTCATTACTATTTGTGCCGGCTATAGCCGGAATGGAGGTTTTCATGTATCGATATGCAATTGAAGAACTATATAAATGGAAAGAAAACAAGTACCGTAAGCCTCTCATTATAGAAGGAGCAAGGCAAGTAGGTAAGACCTGGCTCATGAAGGAATTCGGAGCAAAGGCTTATACCAATACCGTATATATCAACTTTGATTCCAATAGCCCTATGGCCGAGCTTTTCTCGGTAGATCTCAATACCGAACGGCTTATTCTCGGTCTGGAGCTTTACGCAGGCAGAAAAATTAATCCCGAAAATACACTTATTATTTTTGATGAGGTGCAGGAGGTTCCGAAAGCACTTTCCAGTTTAAAATATTTTTGCGAGGAAGCACCGCAGTATCAAATAATATGTGCAGGCTCGCTGTTAGGTATCGCTCTGCGCGGCGGCACTTCCTTTCCGGTTGGAAAGGTTGATTTCCTAAAGCTTTATCCGTTGTCCTTCAAAGAGTTTATGATGGCAACCGGAAACGAGCGCTTTGTCAGGCTGTTTGACAAGCAGGATTATAAAATGATCACAAGTTTTAAACAGATATTCATTGATGTGCTCAAGCAGTATTACTTTGTTGGAGGAATGCCGGAAGCCGTGCTATATTTCTGTGAAAATAAGGATTTTAATGAGGTTCGCAATATTCAAAAGCGAATATTGGATGCCTATGAGCAGGATTTTTCAAAGCACGCCCCTAATGAGATCGTGCCGAAATAATTGATATATATTATTTTCTATAAAATCCTTAATTTCATTATTGCTACTTAGAATTACTACTTTATTAATATATTGATTAAGTCTAGCTTCTAAATCATCTTTTCCAGTCTCATAATTACTTAAAGCCTTAAAAATAAACTTGAGCATATGTATACTAGGTGTATATAAACAATCTTCCATTCCTAGTTTTTGCTTAAAAAATCTATTCATAACTCTCATTCTCCTGACGAAGATGTTAGGTTTAAGGTGTATAATCATATCAGCCGCTTCCATACCTTCAGAAAACATCTTTCTACCAGCATCTTCAATTACCCAATGAGGTTTCATTATTATACTTTTGAACAATACCAACGTTTCCTAAAGAAATGAATTATCTAGAGTGTTCTATAGTGAAATTTACCTTGTCAACGTATCTTCACTTACTCTAGTAAAAACCGCATTTATTTGTGATACGGTTCTCCGTATCTAGTGCAAGTGAGGTTTTTCTATTTTATTCTTCTGTATATTTCTTGGTATTCATATAGAACTTAATGTCAAAGAGAAAAAGCACCTATCCCGCAAAGAATAGTGCTTTAGACTCTTAAATTCATATCTTAAATTATATCCAATAGCCCTAAAAAATAAATATTCTAAGGATGCTTAGTGTTACCAGCACTATACTTTTCTTATTTCAACTGATTCATCAGTATCAAACACTAAACGCATAGCCACAAAATCATAGTCAGCACCTCTTATAGTATTTACAAATTCCTCAATAACTTTAAAACCTAATTTCGTATATACTTTAATGGCTCTTTTATTAAATTTCGCCACTGTTAAGTCAATATAGTTATAATTATATTTTTGTTTTCCAAAATCAACTACTGATTTTACAAATTCCGTTCCAAAACCTTTCCCAGTAATATCTGGCCGCATTTGCACACCTACACAAAAGAATTCTTCAATATAATAAAATGAACAGTTTCCTATCAACTCATTATCCTCATTATATATTGAAAAATTGTTATCTGAATCAATAAAACTTAGTATCCACTCTATTTTATTCTTATCAATACTATTATCATAGAATGAATATATACCCTCATATTTCCAAGTTAAAAATTCCTCAACATCACTTTTGGTAGTTACTCTAAATTCAAACGTCATATTATCCTTGCCCTCCTAATTATTTATTAAGATGTGAGCAAAGACTACTAAATAAAGCAATTTAATATGCTAATAATTTAATTTTTTCATAGCAGCCTTTGCTATGAATTTACAAATGGCTTTAAACAAGGGTATTTCAAGCTAATCACTCCAATCATATTATTTTAATTTTTGTTATGTCCGCTTTTGTTTATAATCCCTTACCTCCTGTAAACAATATCCATTTAGTGCATTTCGTTATTTACTTTATATATGCGATGTTATTCATGCTTACTATATATAGCATAACATAATTGTATATAATATCCATATAATTTTTGTATGTTTTTATAACTTTTTATAAAATCTAATGATTATTGTTCTACACATCTACCTATGTATATATTAACCGTAAGCGGTTAAAGAGATTAAAACCATATTAATCCTAGACATATCAACACTTTAAAAGAAAACCTCATTTACTTATGGTACGGTTCGCCCTTTATTATGCTAAACCCCCTGTAAATCTGTTTCAATAGCATTATCCTGAAAAGCTGGTGGGGGAAAGTCATCTTTGAAAAAGAGAGTTTGTAGTCTGCTCTTTTTAAAAATTCAGAGGATAAGCCCAGGGAACTCTTGAGAATCAAATGTGAGGATGTGGAAGTGAAGTTGCGGGCAAAAGAACAGTCACTTGCAAAGTTATATAGGTTGATGGGAAATGCCCTTTGAATATGTTGCTATGGCATTGTCTGGTGAGATGCAGGCATATTGTGATATTGAGGATGAAATGGTGAAGAATATGTTTGTAAATATTGTAAAGGTGTATTTAAAGAAGGAATATAATCTGGCAACGGCCAGGATGATGGCGAGGGAGTTTTTTTGATATGAGGGATAAATAGTAAAAGGGAAAAAGTAGTGGCATTATTAGTTATTGTACGGTATAATTAAGTACAAGTGATAATAAAATAATATGCATATAAAAGGTGTAAAATTCAGCACATAAGTGAGGAAAAATATGAGTGAAAAAGGTTATGTTCCACCATATACAATAACCGATAAAACAGTAAATTTGGTTTCAGCTATTACTGAAATTATAACTAAAATATCAATAAATGACCATATGAGTAACAATCCAAGGTTACGCAGAGATAACCGTATCCGTACGATTCATGCATCCTTAGCCATTGAAAATAATTCTTTGTCCCTGGATCAGGTAACAGACATTTTCAATGGAAAAAGGATTCTTGGAGCACCGGATGAAATATGTGAAGTTAAAAATGCATTTGGAGCATATAACAAACTTTTAGAGATGAATCCATATTCTATCAAAGATATGTTATTAGCCCATAAAGTTTTAATGAATGAGCTGACAAAAGAAGCGGGCACCTTTCGAAGTGGCGGAGTAGGTGTATTTGCAGGAGAACAACTGGTTCATATGGCGCCTCCCGCAAATCAAGTGCCTCATCTGATAAAAGATTTGGTAGATTGGGCAAAAAAAGCGGAGGTTCATCCACTTATTAAAAGCTGCGTATTTCATTATGAATTTGAATTTATTCATCCATTTGCTGATGGTAACGGTAGAATGGGACGAATGTGGCAGACTTTGCTACTCTACAAGTGGAAGTCATTGTTCGGATGGTTACCGATAGAAACACTAATCAGAGAAAAGCAGGAAGAATATTATAAAGTGCTGGGTGAATGTGACCATAATACAGATTCAGCAAAATTTGTGGAGTTTTTACTAACAGCTGTATATGATGCTTTATGTGAAATTGCAGATACCGCACAAGTAACCGCACAAGTAACCGAACAAGTCAAAAAATTACTTGAAGTTATGGATAATAAAGAATATTCAACAAAGGAATTAATGGAGCTTTTAGGATTAAAGCATAGACCGTCCTTTAGAGATAGTTATTTATTACCAGCATTGGAGCTAGGATATGTCGAAATGACAATACCGGGTAAGCCCAATAGCAGTAAACAGAAGTATAAAAAAGTGGAGTATATTATCAAATAGATTGTAAAAGAATTCCTGATGGTTGTAATTATGTGATACAGTTGTAAGTTTATCCATATAGTTCTTCCAATGATTGAATTTGAAATATCTAAAGTACCTTAAGAAACTTAAGGTACTTTAGCATTCCCGGTTTACACTGGAGATTATCTCATGAATGTGAGATGGAGAACAATCCACATTTTTATTTGACTTTTTATTATCTTTGAAAGTCTCCGGTACTTATGATACGGTTCACCGTATCATGGGCAAGTAAGAAAGGCTTTATTTAAGTTTTCTTATAAAAAAGATTACTATTACAATGCTGTTTTCAGCATATCTGCAGGTCTGATTTTACAATATACGTCTAAACATCTTTACTTAAACTTATCAATCAAAATGGTTTGTTGAGTTCTTCTGTTCCCGGGAGAACAAATCATCCGTCTTTTAGAATATCAATCTTTACCCCATCTTTGGTATAGCCCGTTACCAGATCCAGGCTGACATATAGAATTGAGATACTCGTATGGCACCCGGTGTATGCCTTTTCCACATCTTGGTTTCTCAGAAGACTTCTTTCATTTTCCTTTGCAACAATGTACTTCCCGTTTATATGACTTTTAATATCACAATCCTCAACAAAACTAAAACAAGTATCCCCTATGGCAAAATGGGGTCCCATTTTTTCAGAAATCAGAAATGGTAATTTTCCCATTATCCCATATTTTTTTGCAACCACATACGCGAGAGTGTTGGTTCCTATAGCAAATTCGCCCATTGGTAAAGTACTATGAAGGAATAAAAGATTCTCCTCTATATATTCTAGATTCTTTTTCTCTTCATGGAAATTCTTGCAGGAATACTCTGTAACATAACCATCTTTAAATACCAACAGCAATTCTTTATAACTAAGTCCCTCCAAAAAAGTTTCTTCTATGTGCAATACTCCATTCGTTCCTTTCAATACAGGAGAAGTATAAATTTCACCTACAGGAATATTCACATTTGCTCCAGCATTTGCAAAAAGAGTCTCTCTTTCCGGATTTTTAAGCTCATGCATTTTTACTCTAATATCTGTTTTGTTGTTACCTTTACCTTTTACATGGATAAAGTTTGCTTTATCTAGTGCATCAATCATTGTTTGCTGAATTCTTTCGTACTTATCAACATCTAATGTATTTATTTTCATGATTTCTTCAAATATTTCCTCAAAGTCTTGTCCTATTTGAGGTGAAGGAAATGCTATTATTGTATTACCTGCATTTAGACCTGGTATATACATTTCTTTGGATAGTCTATAGGTTTTTCTGATTTCCCCCATATACCCGCTTTGTCCTTTTGAAAATCTTAGTGCTGAATTCTTATCAACAGGTGAAAATGGTTCTTCTCCAAAGGTCTCAAACAATATAATGCCCGCATGCTTGGACAGTATCTCTTCCTTTTCTTTATATTCCTGCTTAATTTTTTCCATGAATAAGTTTTTAAACTCTTCATCAAGTATTAAAGCATTATTAAATCTATGGTCATAAGACACTTGCTTATTTTCCTCAATTCCATAAGGAAGCGGTGCAAAACCATGGTAACCCTTTTCCTTTAATATCAGCATAATATCCCTGACTAATAGTTCTTGACCAATATTAAATATTATACTTATTTCTTTTCTATCACCTATTTCTTTATTTTCAACTATAAAGCCTTGGAAAAAAGCATTTACAATTAAGCTTGCAGTAGTTTTTATTTTCTCTTTGTCGTAAGACTGAAAAAATTTAGCAACACAGATTTCATACTCACTAATTCTCTTTCCATACATATAGATATAGTTCAATTCATTCAAATTGGAGTTTTCTATAATATCTCTTACAAAATTGTTGCTAATATTGTACCTGTCCCCCATGAACTCTGAAACTTGAAGCCTTAATGTTTTCATCTTAAATTCTCTGTACACGGCCATTAAAGCTTCCTCTTGATCACGCTGAGCCTTAAGTTTTTCAATTAAAGCTTTCAGCTCAAGTAAATTGCCTTTTTCATGAGTAAAAGCAAATTTACTTGCATTCAAAATATCTGAATATATACAAAAAGCCAACTGCCCTAATTTATTTCCTAATACCTGACAAGCATAATCAGGGTTTAGGTAACTCTTTTTATATCCTTCATTTGTTATTTCATTAAATAAATCATCATTCTCCTTTTTTAGGCTTTCATTAAATAAATCATCATTCTCCTTTTTTAGGCTTTCAAAACTACTTTTCATAAAAAGCTCATCGTTAATATTCTCTTCTAAATGAATTAGCCTTGTAACGAAATCAGAAGCATGATCTAAAAAGCTCTTAAACATATATGATTCCCCCTATATCCTTTAGTTGTTTTCAGTTAATATATACTTAAGGCTTATGCCGCCATTTATATAAATATTTGCCAATTTAAGGGTAAAAACTAAAGTGCTAGTGCCAGGTTCAACAGTTAAGATCTTGAGTATTATAAAAATAAGTTCTTATGTTCTACATCAGTTAAGTGAAATTTTTCTATAATTAAACCGCATAGAGGTATTGGTATGCCGAGCCTCTATGCAGTTTTTACAATAAATAGTTTAATAGCCAGTTTGTAATTTCCCTGTTAGTGCTTATGGATCAAACTTTATATTTTTCATTTGACATTAATTTTCAGCAGTTTCACAGGGGTTTAAAATTGTTAACTTATGCCATTAATTCTCCTTCTATATTATCTTGCTCCGAACTCACATCTATTATTAATCTTTGATATTCTTTGCCTATTGCCTGGAAACTTGGTACAATATACTTATATAACCCTACTGAATCAAAATCACCTTCTTGGATATTAAAATACTCTATAATCTCATCTGATACTTGATCAAAATATAAACAATGATTAACATCAGCAAGTTCTAGCTGCCTCTGTAATTCCTTCCAAGTATTTTTACAATAGTTGATCTTCTGTTTTTCGTTTTTCTTCCTATAAATTCTATGAGTGAACAAACGTAAAATAAAATATCCTTTTCATGCACAAATCCATTTCTACAAGCTGCTAAAAAATCTAACCTTCATAAATCATATTTTCATAATTTTAACTGTTTATTTTTTGTGTAAGTATAATAATTGACTGTAGCATACTCTCTATTTCTCTTAGCCCACTTTTTGGCTTGCTCAAAATTATTAGTACAATAAAATCCCCAGGAATTTTTTTTTATATATCTACTATTTATTATATCATTTCTATAATCCAGGTATGTTTATTGTTACGCTTACATTACTTTCTATAATTTTCAACTGCTTTCCATGGGACTTTCAAACTTTTAGATATACCTACATCTAAAGAAAATTGTAACAATATTAATTAGCTGCTGGTGTTTTAGCAAAACAACCTAACCACAAACCTATTCATAGAAAAATTCTATCTTAAATTGTTAAATTCATATAAAAAAATTAGAGCCATTAAATCATTTTAAACTTAGTGTATAATTTTAGTAGGCAAAAGTAGCAAAAAAATATTGGCAAAAAAATATTGAAGGATATGATTGAACTTAGTCAAAAAAAGTGTTATGCTATCATAGTTAAACTCAGTAAAATGTTTTTGCAACATAAAAATCAAGTGTGAAATTCCAATTGATAAGATAATATATTGAAGAGCTTATTTTTATAGGCTCTTTTTTAGTGATAAAGAGAGGGGATAAACAATGATAAAAGTTGATAACTTGTCCTATTCATTTCCGCAAAAGGAACTATATAATAACATTTCATTTACATTAGAAGGTGGAGAGCATTGTGCTTTTATAGGAACAAATGGCAGTGGGAAAAGTACTCTGATAGATATAATTATGGATCCGGGAAAATATATGTTCGATGGTAAGTTAGAGATGTCCCCAAATTGTAGAGTTGGGTATGTAAGTCAATTCTCACAACAGGACAAAATAAAAGAAATTACAGTTTTCGAATATATAGGGGGAAAATTTATTAAACTACAAAATGAAATGACAGCTATTTGTACTCAAATGGAAACATCTTCGGATATTGATACTTTACTAGAAAAGTATCAACAAACTTTAGACGCATTTGATGCAATTAATGGGGATGATTTGGAAAACATTATTGATAAAAGCCTAAATCTTGCAAACTTAATCAAGTGTAAAAATATGATGATATCTGAACTAAGTGGTGGAGAATTCAAGCTTATTCAAGTAATTAAGGAAATGCTAAACAGACCAGATTTAATGATTATGGATGAGCCCGATGTGTTTTTAGACTTTGTGAACCTTAATTCTCTTAAAGATCTAATTAATTCACACAAAGGAACAATGTTAATTATTACGCACAACAGGTATATATTAAATCATTGTTTCAACAAAATTCTGCACCTTGAAAACATGGAGCTCCAAGAATTTGACGGAAGCTATATTGATTATAACTTTTCATTACTTCAAACTAAAATAAAGTTACAAGAGCTAGCTGCTGCTGATAATGAAGAACTTCAGAGAAATGGTATCTTAATAAGTAAACTAAGAGTTCTTGCAACTGAGTATACTGACCCTTCTAGAGGGAAATCTCTAAACGCTAGAGTTAAACTTCAAGAAAGATTAGAAAAGAATAGAATTAAAACGCCATTTGTAGATATTAAACAACCTAATATCAGGCTAGTTACAGATAATGAAATGGTGGAAACAATTGCTTTAAAAGTTAATGATTACAGTGCTAGTTTTGATGATCTGCTTCTGGAAAATGTTAATTTTGAGATTAAATCTACTGATAAAGTAGCCCTTGTGGGTCCAAATGGCACAGGGAAAACGACTTTACTCCAAGAAATCTTTAAAAACAATCATGATTCTATTGAGATAAATGAATACGTTGAAGTGGCTTATTTATCTCAAATTCAAGGCAAAACACTAAATGAGTCTAATACGATACTTGAAGAGTTCATAGGTGACGGTTTTAAAACTTATGAAGAGATTACGTCATATATTTCAAACTATGGTTTTGAAGAAGAAGTCATTAATCAAAAGATAGGGTCATTGTCTGGTGGTGAAAAAAATATGCTTCAATTGGCTAAAGTTTCTGCAAGTTATGCAAACCTGTTACTTCTTGATGAACCGACAAGTCATTTAGATACCTATTCACAAATAGCACTGGAAAAAGCTATACAAAACTATAAAGGTGCGATTCTCATGATTTCTCATGATTTCTATTCTATAGTAAACTGTATGGATTTTGTCCTAATCATTGAAGATAAGACAATTAGAAAAATGAGTATGAGAAAATTTAGAAAAATGATTTATGCTAGTCATTTTGACAGAGACTATTTAGAAATTGAACAAAAGAAAAAATTAATTGAAACAAAAATAGAATTGGCTTTAAAAGATACTGATTTTACACTTGCAAAAGCTTTATCTGAAGAGTTAGAAGAGCTGATTAAGTTACTCTAAATTTAGTAAACAGTAAGACACTTCCAAGGTCCAGAAAATTTTTAATTATGACCACCGATGACCGGTGGTATTCATAAATTGGTGGTAAAGATATTCGAGAAAATAAGCTTTTAATAAAATCAACCAATTACTGCGGTAGTGTAACCTGCTGTTGAAATATGTTCTCACAAAAACTTGCATTATTGAGAATGATTAAATCAGTAGACAATATGACTGAAGGAATGTTTAGAAATAGAATGTATCTTGAATTATCAAGAAATAATTTTACTGGAACTGAAGTTGTTTCAGAAGTTATTGAGACAAATGTAATACTTCTAACATAGAAACGCTTAAATTTATACCATTGGTGTAATGTAAAAACTGGAAACGAAGTAGTAAGGTTATACTTACTGCTTTCAAAGCTAACCAAAGAACAAGATATAGAGATAAGATCTTATGTAATTCATCCTAACCTTATTGTAAAGGACCATAGAACAAACTATGAAACTTCAGATGTATCTGCAGTAATGGATGGAACTATAGGTGGCTTTATAAAAGAGTATTTAAGAATGAAATAATTAAATCTAAGAAATTTAAAAGGGTAGAAGTTAGATAAAATCTAATCTCTACCCTTTTAAAAACCATTTGTTATATTTTAAGAGTTGAAAAATAGAAACGGTAATTCTTTTATATAAGGGATAATTTAGTTTAAATAACTTATAAAATAGGATATAATTAAGTTATAATAGAAAACTAATTATAGTAAGGTTATATTTTTTAAGGGAGTGATATTATGAGTCCATTAGCTAAAGAGATAATAGATAAACTTAATAAAGAGCAAGATACTGCAGTTTTAGCAGAAGTATTAGATTTTTATGAATACGTAAAACAAAAAAAGCAAAAAGAACTACAAAAAAAATGGTCTCAAATACATGAAGATGAACCAACAGAAGATGAAGTGAAATTATATGAAGAATATAAATCTAAAAAAGAGAAGGGAATTCCTTTAGAAAATATAATAAGGGAATTAAACTTAAATGAAGAATAGCTATAACATAAGATTAACTAAAAAGGCAGAGAAATTTATAAAAAAACAAGATAGAGATACACAGAAAAGATTAATAAAAGCAATTGTTGAACTTCCAGAAGGGGATATAAAGAAGTTAAAAGGAATTGATGAACTATATAGATTAAGAGTTGGTGATTTTAGGATTTTATTTGAGAAAAAAGACACCGAATTAGTAATTATAGTTGTTGATATTGGAAATAGAGGTCAGATTTATAAATAATTAAAGAAGGGTAGAAGTTAGATGAAATCTAATCTCTACCCTTTTAAAAATGTAATTTGTAGAAAGTGTAAGTTTCTAAATTACAATGAATAAAAACAAAATTTAATATAATGTTATAATATTTAGGTATTTAAATAAAGTGTAATCAAAAAACAGTAAAAAAACGTTGACAATACTAAAAAATTTAGTAACATATGGTTATAGAAAAAGAAAACCCCAAACAACAACTTATCGATAGAATAAATTGTTTGAGGAAGTCTTAGTATTTGCATACTTTATTTGTGGTTACTTAAAGTATTTAGAAGCGATACCAACAACATTAAAAAAGATAATCTTGATAATCTGTTCAGATATTAATAAGATAATACAAAAGAAAATACTTAGAGAACTCGATGATAATCTTTTTGATTTATTTGATAAGCTAGGTATGGATATAAACAATAGTGAAGTTATTGAAGTTATTGAAGTTATTGATGTTCTTGATCTTATAATTGAAGAAATTATAAAAGTTGCATAAAACATTTGATAAAATAGC
>Ga0172378_10000773_pt1 | contig 28822 bp, 22 predicted proteins | sample GrowelOW332metaG_FD_119755 | JGI IMG/M metagenome (GOLD analysis project Ga0172378, IMG submission 119755) | Groundwater microbial communities from an aquifer near a municipal landfill in Southern Ontario, Canada - Pumphouse #3_1 metaG | ecosystem: Environmental > Aquatic > Deep subsurface >...
CAAGCGACGGCTCACGTAGAGCAACAACAACGTTTTTGCCTATTCTTGCGAGTCCATCAGCAAGGCCTATTGTTGTTGTCGTTTTTCCTTCGCCAGCAGGAGTAGGGGTGATAGCAGTGACTAAAATTAATTTACCATTCTTTTTTTCGGTATCTTTCAAAAGAGACAAATCAACTTTAGCTTTATAGTTACCATATTGTTCAAGATATTTTTCATTTATTCCAGCTGTTTTAGCGATATCGCATATTTTTTTCATTTTAACTGATTGTGCTATTTCAATATCAGACTTAAACATAATAAACTACGCCTTTCTTTATACTTTATTTAGATTTTAAAATATTTCACGGCAGACCGGAACAATCCCATATCGTAATTGCCTTCAACGTTTTTATATAAATTATGACCGATACGTTCAGAGTGTCCCATCTTTCCAAAGACTCTGCCATCAGGCGATGTTATACCCTCAATTGCAAATTCAGAATTGTTGGGGTTGAATTGTATCTCGTTTGTGGGATTGCCATTCATATCAACATATTGAGTTGCTATCTGACCATTTTTCGCAAGCATTTCAATTAAAGCTTTATCCGCAATAAATCTTCCTTCACCGTGCGAAATCGGAACCATATAAATTTCACCCGGTTTTGTTTCCATAAGCCAAGGGGACTTATTTGATGCAATTCTTGTACGGACAAGTTTTGATTGATGCCTACCTATTGTGTTAAAGGTAAGCGTTGGACTGTTTTCATCTGTATCGGTTATTTTACCATATGGAACAAGTCCTAATTTTATAAGTGCCTGAAAACCATTACATATACCGCACATTAAGCCGTCACGTTCTGACAAGAGCTTTTCAACTTGCTCATGAATAGCGGCGTTTCTGAAAAATGCTGTAATGAATTTTGCTGAACCGTCAGGCTCATCACCGCCTGAAAATCCACCAGGAATAAATACCATCTGTGCGTTTTTCAACTGCTTTGCAAAATACTCAACCGATTGTGTAATTCCGCTTGAGCTAAGATTGTTAATTACAATCATCTCAGCTTCAGCTCCAGCGTCAGTTACAGCTTTTGAACTATCATATTCACAGTTTGTGCCTGGGAATACAGGGATTAGCACTTTTGGCTTTTGTACTTTTATACAAGGCGTTGGGTATTTTGATGCACTGTAATTAAAAGTTGGAATTTCTTTTTTCTCTGTTTCAAGGTTACAGTGATAAATACTTTCAAGTGTGGACTCATATTTGCCAAGCAATTCGTCAATTGACAAAACAGTATCTTTATATTTTATATGCTTTTCGGTTGTTGTAACACCGAGAATTAATTCGTTCTCAACTGAAATATCATTACAAAGTTCAACAACAAAAGCACCGTATTTATAAGAGAATAGCTCATCAAGCGAAATATTGTTATTTATATCAATTCCTATATCGTTGCCAAAAGACATTTTCATAAGTGCCTCAGCAACGCCGCCGTATCCAGGGGTATATACAGCACAGGCTTTTTTGGTAGTTATCAAGGAATTAACAGTATTAAACAACTTAATTTGTGATGCTGTCTTTGGTAAATTATTTTTATTATATTCAGGGGTAAGAAGAATAATCTTATGTTCTCCAGCTTTAAATTCAGGAGAGATTACATCATCTGTTTTTCCTGTTGTTACAGCAAAGGAAACAAGTGTTGGAGGAACATCGATATTTTCAAAACTTCCGCTCATTGAATCCTTACCACCTATTGCAGCAATCTGGAAATCTTTTTGTGCCATAAAAGCACCAAGTAAAGCTGAAAAAGGTTTGCCCCAACGTGCAGGATCTCTGTATGGCTTTTCAAAATATTCCTGGAAGGTTAGATAAATATTTTTGAATTGCGCTCCTGTTGCAATGAGCTTTGAAACAGACTCAACCACTGCAAGATATGCGCCGTGATATGGGCTTGATTCAAAGATAAACGGATTGTATCCCCACGCCATATAAGAGCAGGTGTCGGTATGCTTGTTTTCAACAGAAATTTTGTGAACCATTGCGAGAATTGGGGTTCTTTGATTTTTACCACCAAAAGGCATAAGCACAGTTCCAGCACCTATGGTAGAGTCAAAACGTTCCGAAAGTCCACGCTTTGAGCATATATTTAGATCAGTAGCTATGTCTGACATTAAAGATTTAAAATCTTTATTTATCTTTTTGTTATATTCTAATGGTGCAACAGGCGCTATTGATATATGCTTTTCAGCACCATTTGAATTAAGAAATTCACGAGAAAGGTCAACTATAGTTTTATCGTTCCATGTCATTGCAAGTCTTGGCTCTTTGGTTACTGTTGCTACAACTACTGCCTCAAGATTCTCATTTTGTGCATATTTGCAAAATTGCTCAACATCGAAAGGTGAAACCACAACAGCCATACGTTCTTGTGATTCACTTATAGCAAGCTCTGTTCCATCAAGTCCTTCATATTTTTTGGGAACTTTGTTAAGGTCAATTAAAAGTCCATCTGCAAGCTCACCGATTGCAACAGAAACGCCACCAGCGCCAAAATCGTTGCAACGCTTGATAAGAAGGGAAGCGGCTTTGTTGCGGAACAATCTCTGCAATTTGCGTTCTTCGGGGGCATTGCCTTTTTGAACTTCAGCCCCACAATTTTCAAGAGAGGAAAGATTATGAGACTTTGATGAGCCTGTTGCTCCTCCGCAACCATCACGACCAGTTCTTCCGCCAAGCAATATAACTTTATCACCAGCAAGCGGACATTCACGGCGGACGTTTTCGGCAGGAACAGCGCCAATTACAGCACCAATTTCCATATGTTTAGCTACATAGCCATCATGATAAATTTCGTCAACCTGACCTGTGGCGAGACCTATTTGGTTACCATATGAGCTATATCCAGCGGCGGCTGTACGGACAATCTTTCTTTGTGGAAGCTTGCCTTTAAGTGTTTCGTTAACGGGTGTTAGAGGATTTCCAGCACCAGTAATTCTCATTGCTGCATATACATAGGAACGCCCTGAAAGGGGATCTCTTATTGCACCACCGATACAGGTTGCCGCACCGCCGAAAGGTTCAATTTCGGTAGGATGATTATGTGTTTCATTTTTGAAAAGCAAAAGCCATTTTTCTGTTTTGCCTTCAATTTCAACATCCATTTTAACAGTACAAGCGTTTATTTCTTCTGATTCGTCAAGGTTTTTCAGTTTGCCTTGTTTTGATAGATACCTTGCGCCAATTGTTGCGATATCCATCAAGTTTATCGGTTTTGTGCGACCGATTTCACGGCGTGTATTTAAATATTCATTATAAGCACTTTGAATAAGATTATCTTCAAATTTAACGTTATCTATTGTTGTTAAAAATGTTGTGTGACGGCAATGATCGGACCAATAAGTATCTATCATGCGAATTTCCGTGATAGTAGGGTCACGTTTTTCACTTTCAAAGTATGAGCGGCAGAATTTAATATCGTCAAGGTCCATTGCAAGGCTATATGTTTTGATAAACTTTGCAAGAGCGTTATCATTAAACTGACAAAAGCCGTTAATCACAGCAACATTTTTAGGAATATCATAAATTATTTTTAAGGTTTTACATTCAGCAAGAGATGCTTCTCTCGCTTCAACTGGATTGATTACATATTTTTTAATTTGAGATATTTCGCTCAAAGACAGCTTTCCACTGAGTATATAAACTTTTGCGGTTCGGATAAGGGGACGTTCACCTTGAGAAATTATCTGTATACACTGAGCTGCCGAATCCGCACGTTGGTCAAATTGTCCTGGGAGATATTCAACAGCAAAAACAATATCGTTTTCGTCACTTGAAATTTTATCACTGACAGTGTCAAGCTGAGGTTCTGAGAAAACCGTGGTTTTGCAACGGTTGAAAAGCTCCTCATCTATGTTTTCAGCATCGTATCTGTTAAGAAGTCTCAGCTTTTGGAGGCTTTTTATGTTAAGAAGGGAACGGATATCTTTTTTTAATGTCTCAGCTTCAAGAGTTAGACCTGCTTTTTTTTCAACATAAATTCTATATACCATTTTATTTCTCCTTAATAGCATCAAGCGCACGTTTTCCAATATCTTTTCTGTAATAAGCATTATCAAATTTAACTGTTTGCACGGATTTGTAAGCCGATTTAACAGCTTCGCTAAGTGTTTTTTCAATAACTGTAACTCCCAAGACTCTGCCTCCTGAACTTATTAGCTTGCCGTTTTGTAACTTTGCACCAGCAACAAATATTTCGGTTTTAGAGTCATTTTTTTTGGGAAGTGTTATTTCAAACCCAGTTTCGTATTTTTGAGGATAACCATTTGATGCCATAATGACACAGCAAGCAGCCATATTGTAAAATTCAATTTTGATTTGGGATAATCTTTCCTCGGAAACTGCACGCATTATATCAAACAAATCTGTTTTTAAAAGCGGAAGTACAACCTGAGTTTCAGGATCGCCAAAACGGCAGTTATACTCAATAACTTTTGGACCTTTTTCAGTGAGCATTAATCCAAAGTATAAACATCCCTTGAAAGGACGTCCCTCTGCAACCATTGCATTTATTGTAGGAATAAAGATTGTATCCATACAAACGTTAGCAATTTCTTCATTATAATACGGGTTTGGTGCAATAGTACCCATGCCACCTGTATTAAGCCCCTCATCATTGTCCTTTGCACGCTTGTGGTCCATTGAGGAAACCATTGGAACAACCGTTTTGCCATCTGTAAAAGCAAGAACGGACACTTCAGGACCGCTCAAGAATTCTTCAATAACTATGCTGTTTCCGCTTTGACCGAATATTTTATCCTGCATTATCGAAGAGACTGCGGCTTTTGCTTCATCTTTTGTAAAAGCAATAATAACGCCCTTACCGAGGGCTAAACCATCCGCTTTTATTACAGTGGGAAGAGGAGCAGTTTCAAGATATTTAAGTGCTTGATCAGCATTTTCAAAAATTTCGTATTGTGCTGTCGGAATGTTGTATTTTTTCATAAGATTTTTTGAAAATACCTTACTGCCCTCAATGATAGCAGCAGCTTTGTTCGGGCCAAAACAGGGAATTCCTTTATCTTCAAGAGCGTCAACTGCACCGAGAACCAACGGGTCATCTGGTGCAACAACCGCAAAGCCGATATTTTTTTCAACAGCAAACTCTGTGATTTTGTCAATTTCATTTGCTTTTATTGGCACACATATAGCATCAGAATCAATACCTCCGTTACCCGGAAGAGCATATATTTTATCTATGCTTTTATTTTCTTTAAGCTTTTTAATAATTGAATGTTCACGTCCGCCGCTGCCGACAACTAAAATATCCATAACTTTGCTCCTATTTTTATTAATGGTGGAACAGGCGCATTCCTGTAAATGCCATTGTCATATTATATTTATCGCAAACCTCGATAACATTATCGTCACGAATAGAACCACCGGGTTCAGCTATATATGTAACACCACTTCTATATGCACGTTCGATATTATCTCCGAATGGGAAAAACGCGTCACTGCCAAGAGAAACACCTGTTTTTGAAGCAAGATACGCTGTTTGTTCCTCTTTTGTGAATGGCTCAGGACGAGTTGTGAAGAATTTTTTCCAAACATCATCACCGAGAACGTCTTCATTTTGTTCTGATATATAAACATCAATAACATTGTCACGGTCAGGGCGCGCGATATTCTCAACAAATGGGAGATTAAGTACCTTTGGATGTTGGCGAAGATGCCAAATATCAGCCTTGCTTCCTGCAAGTCTTGTGCAATGAATTCTTGACTGCTGACCAGCACCGACACCAATTGCTTGTCCATCATAAGCAAAGCAAACCGAATTTGATTGTGTGTATTTAAGAGTAATCAAAGATATTATTAAGTCTTTTATAGCGTTTTCAGGCATTTTTTTATTTTTTGTTACAATATTGTCGAGCAAAGCTCTGTCAATTTTAAAATTATTTCGACCCTGTTCAAATGTGATGCCAAAAACTTGTTTACGTTCGAGTTCAGCAGGTATATAGTCCTTGTCGATTTTTATTATATTATAGTTGCCTTTTCTTTTTGAACGCAATATTTCCAGTGCTTCGGGAGTATAATCAGGAGCAATAATTCCATCGGATACTTCACGTTTTATTATGCTTGCAGTTACTGCATCGCAAGTTTCCGAAAGAGCAATCCAGTCGCCGAATGATGACATTCTGTCTGTTCCTCTTGCACGGGCATATGCACATGCTAAAGGGGAATAGTCAAGTCCGTCTATATCGTCTACAAAAAATGCTTTTTTCTGCTCTTTGGAAAGAATATTTCCAACTGCGGCAGAAGTAGGGCTTACATGCTTAAATGAGGTTGCGGAGGGCATATTAAGGGCTGTGCTTAGCTCTTTAACAAGCTGCCAGCTATTGAAAGCATCAAGAAAATTGATATATCCTGCTTTACCACAAAGAATTTCAATAGGCAAGTCCTTATTATTTTCCATAAAAATCCGTGCCGGTTTCTGATTTGGGTTACAACCGTATTTTAACTGTAATTCGTTCATTATTTGCTCCATTTCTTTTTAAACTTTAAGTTCAGATGTAATTTCACTCTTGTGAATATCAGCTAACAAAGGATTAACAAAATCATTTATAAATTCTTCAACTTGAGATACACTTCTGCCGATATAAAGCGAGGGGTTTAACTCACTCTTGATTTCCTCGATTGTTATTGGAAAAGCAGCGTCATTGGAAATTCTTTCAATTAAATCATTTTCACGACCGTTAAGCTTAACGTTTGCCGCTGCAGCATATGAATGAATTCTCAATCTCTCGTGCAGTTCTTGTCTGTTTCCACCACGTTCAACCGATTTCATCATAATGTTTTCTGTTGCCATAAACGGCAATTTTTCCATGACTCTACGGTTAATAACTTTATCATAAACTACAAGTCCAGCGCTGATATTGATGTAAATATTGAGTATTGCATCTGTTGCGAGAAAAGCCTCAGCTACTGAAATTCTCTTGTTTGCGGAATCATCGAGAGTTCTCTCAAACCACTGTGTGCCTGCTGTCATAGCGGGGTTTAATTGGTCAATTATAACATAGCGTGCGAGAGATGAAATTCTCTCAGAACGCATAGGATTACGTTTATAGGGCATTGCGGAAGAGCCAATTTGATCTTTTTCAAAAGGTTCTTCAATTTCTTCAAAGGATTGAAGAATTCTTAAATCATTTGAGAATTTATAAGCACTTTGAGCAATACCTGAAAGCACAGCAAGAAAATAAGCGTCTGTTTTACGGGAATATGTTTGTCCCGAAACGGGAACGCAACCCACAAATCCCATATCTGATGCTATTAGTTCGTCCAGCTTTTTAACCTTTTGTTCGTCACCATGAAAAAGTTCCATAAAGCTTGCTTGAGTTCCTGTTGTTCCTTTTGAACCGAGCAGACGCAGAGTGGAAAGCTGATACTTTAGCATATTTACGTCTGATATAAGATCATTTATCCAAAGTGTTGCACGTTTACCGACTGTGGTAAGCTGTGCGGGTTGTAAATGAGTGTATGCAAGGCAGGGAAGTGCTTTATATTTAATCGCAAAATCGGACAGATTTTTTATAACCTGACCTAATTTTGGTATTATTATATTTGAAGCATCACGCAGAATAATTACATCAGTGTTATCACCGACATAACAGGAAGTTGCACCGAGATGAATTATTGGCTCAGCATTTGGACATTGTTTACCATAAGCGTATATGTGTGACATAACATCATGACGGCAAATGCGTTCTCTTTCTTCTGCAACATCATAATTGATATTTTCCTTGTTGGCTTCAAGCTCTCCGATTTGCTGATCGGTTATGTTCAAGCCGAGCTGTTTTTCTGATTTTGCTAACGCTATCCAAAGTTTACGCCATGTTTTGAATTTAAAATCCTCTGAGAAGATATATTGCATCTGTTCACTCGAATAACGGGTGGAAAAAGGGGAAATATAATTTTCCTTAGCCATTTTAATCTCCATTCTGCCGCTATGCGGCTGCATAAATCTTACTATTCAGAATTATTTATTTTTATTAATCAATCTTGAATCAAGAGTGTTACCATCAAGGTCGGTATATCTCACATAAAGAGAAATTTTGTTTTTTTCGTTCAGATTATTCCAAAGCTTTGAAGTGAAGAGGTCAATATCATTGCAAAGAGCAACTCTTTCAGGCTCGCCAACAAAGGTTGGTATAGGATTTCCGTCTGTAACATATGTGTGAATAAAATGACCGAGACCATTTTGTGGTGCATATGAGAACGTAAAACGGTTTGTCGCGCTGCCGTTTTCATCAGCACTTTTCAGTATATTCATTTTATATGAAAAACTGTTTTCTGCAAAGTTTAAAATTCCGCTAATTCTCGGTGTGAAATTAGGTGCATCAGGCTCAAAGCAACGAGTATCAAGTGCCGATTCAAAACTTTCATCCTTAACAAGGTGATTATATATGGTATCTGTCTGATCACCATTCGTCACAATAATGCTGTTTTTATATCTTCTTACAGGTGAATAAATTATAAGTGAAGGATCTTCAACTTTTGAACTATCAAAAGGATAAATCGTTACTTCGTTATCTTTTTCGGTAAAAATACGGTTACGGCTGTTATCACTACGTCCCATAATGAAATAAGCAAAAACAGCTTTTTTTCCATCAGCAGATTTTCCAATAATAATTCCTCTGCCAACATAAGGGTTGTCCTTAATAAGCTCACCGATATCGTTAATTTTGTATATGTTCATAATCAGTTCCGTCCTTAAGAATTTTTTTTGATACTGTTTCAACTGCGCGGGGTAATATTATCCATTCCGCTTGCCTCATTACTCTTTGTTGCAAGGTTTGTGGAGTGTCATTTTTTCGTACAACAACTGCTTTTTGTAAAATTATTTCTCCGCCATCGGGTATTTCGTTAACAAAATGCACGGTTGCTCCTGTTAGTTTGACACCATATTTAAGAACTGCCTCATGAACATGAAGTCCATAAAAGCCTTTCCCACAAAAAGAAGGAATAAGTGCAGGATGCACATTGATTATCCTTTTTGGGTAACGCTTTGTAAAATCAGCACTCAAAATGCACATAAATCCTGCCAATACAATAAGTTCAATTCCGTTATCTTTTAAAAGCGTTAGAATTTGTTTTTCAAACAATTCTTGCGTTAAAAATTCCTTTTTGCTTACAATAGAGGTTGCGATGCCGTTCTTTTCTGCTCTTTTCAGGGCATAAGCATCGGGATTGTTAGAAAGCACGAGGCTTATTTCTCCATGATTGATTATATTACTATCGCAGGCATCAAGCAGAGCTTGAAGATTTGTTCCTCCGCCAGAAACCAAAACAGCAATTTTGACCTTTGGATTTTTTTGCATAGCGATATTACCTTTCGCAGTATTTTATTACGATTAAAAGGAATTTAGCAAATAATAACGCCTTCATCAGAGGCAACAGTTTCACCTATGATATAGGCATTCTCACCTTTTGCGTGAAGAATTTCAAGCGCCTTATCCGCATCATTTTTATCCACAACAACGCTCATACCAACGCCCATATTGAAGGTGTTGAACATATCACGTTTTGCAATTTTTCCGGTTTTTTGTATCAAAGAGAAAATTGGAAGAGTGCGTACTGCGGATTCGTTGATTTTTGCACTAATACCAGCAGGCAAGCATCTTGGAATATTTTCATAAAATCCACCACCAGTTATATGTGAAACGCCCTTGACTTTAATAGCATCAAAAAGAGCAAGCATTGGCTTTACATATATTTTGGTCGGTGTTAGCAAGGTTTCACCGATTGATTTGCCCATAAGCTCAGTTATTGGGGACTTGATGTCTTTGTTTTCAACATCAAAAACACGGCGAACAAGTGAGAAACCATTTGAATGAACTCCTGTAGAAGGAAGCGCAATAATAATCTCTCCACCTTTTATATCATTAATATTGGGGATTTTACATTTATCAACAACACCAACTGAAAAACCAGCAATATCATATTCATCAATAGGGTAAAAGCCAGGCATTTCTGCTGTCTCTCCGCCTATAAGAGCACTGCCAGATTGAACGCAACCTTCAGCAACGCCTGACACAATAGTGGCTACACGTTCAGGTATGTTCTTACCGAGCGCAATATAATCAAGGAAAAACAAAGGCTTTGCGCCGCAACAAATAATATCATTAACGCACATTGCAACACAGTCTATACCAACAGTATCGTGCTTGTCCATAATGAATGCAATTTTAAGTTTTGTGCCAACCCCGTCTGTTCCGCTTACAAGTACAGGTCTTGTAATATTAGTAATATCAAGTTCAAAAAGGCCACCAAATCCACCAATATCGGAGACAACTCCGCTTGTCATGGTTTTTGCGATATGAGCCTTCATCAGTTCAACAGCACGATAACCAGCGGTAATATCAACGCCAGCTTCTTTATAACTTTCGCTATAACTTTTCATATATATTTTCCTTTCAAAATTCAGAAATTAATTAGTATCCTTATTTTCGGATATTCTTGTTTCGAATTTATTCTTTTGAGTATCATGGGGGATTTCGGTTGGATACTGTCCATTAAAGCAAGCACAGCAATAGTCTTTACATTTTTTACAGCCTGTGAGCATTGCAACATGTTCAATGTTTAGATATCCGAGACTGTCAACGCCAATAATTTCAGCAATTTCATCAACTGTATGATGACAAGCAATAAGATTTTCTCTTGAATCAATATCTGTACCATAATAACATGGATTAAGAAATGGAGGAGCAGACACACGCATATGAATTTCAGTAGCACCAGCCTCACGGAGTAGCTTAACGATGAAACCGCTAGTCGTACCCCTAACTATTGAATCATCAATAAGGATAACTCTTTTGCCATTTACTACTTCACTTATCGGATTAAGTTTTATTCTAACTTTGCTCTCGCGGGATTTTTGCCCAGGAGAAATAAAAGTTCTACCTATATAACGATTTTTGATAAATCCTATGCCGTAAGGAATTCCTGACTGTCTCGAATAACCAATTGCAGCATCAATACCCGAATCGGGAACGCCTATAACCACATCAGCCGCAACAGGATGTTCAAGAGCAAGGAAAGATCCAGCTCTAAGTCTTGCGGAATGAACTGAGCATCCGTCTATAATAGAATCAGGACGTGCAAAATAGATATATTCAAAGACGCAAAGGGAATGCTTAGCTTTGTTGCAGTGATCGCATATTGAGCGGACACCATCTTTATCAAAAATAACAATTTCACCAGGCATGACATCACGTATAAAGGTTGCGTCACAGGCGTCAAGAGCACAGCTTTCAGAGGCTACAATATATGTACCATCTTTTTTCTGGCCGTAGCATAAAGGGCGAAACCCGTTTTCATCTCTCACAGCAATAAGCTTAGAAAGAGACATAATAACAAGCGAATAAGCACCTTTGAGTCTATTCATTGCACGATTAATAGCTTCTTCAATGGAAGGAGCTTTAAGTCTTTCTTTTGTGATTATATATGAAATAACTTCAGTGTCGCTTGTGGTATGGAATATTGAGCCTTCAAGCTCAAGCTCATTACGTAACTCAAATGAATTAACAAGGTTGCCATTATGAGCAAGCGCCATTTTTCCTTTGATGTGATTGACTAAAATCGGTTGACAATTTAGTCTGTCATTGCTTCCAGTAGTACCATATCTAACATGACCTACCGCCATGTTTCCATATCCCAGCTTTGACATAACTTCAGGAGTGAAGACATCATTTACAAGTCCAATATCTTTATATGAATTAATCAATCCGTCGTCATTAACGACTATACCACAGCTTTCCTGGCCTCTGTGTTGAAGTGCAAACAGTCCGTAATATGTGAGCTCGGCAACATTAATGCACTTATTGCATTGTACTCCGAAAACTCCACATTCTTCATGAACATTGCTCATAATTCTTATTATTATTTATTAAATAAATAATCCTTTCAATTAGATTTTTATTTATATTACTCACCTAAAAGACGTTTTAGAATTTCAGCATAAGCATCTTCAACACCGCCAAGGTCACGGCGAAAACGGTCTTTGTCAAGTTTTTCGTGCGTTGTTGTGTCCCAGAAACGGCAGGTGTCAGGTGAAATTTCATCAGCAAGAATTATTGTGCCATCTGGTGTCTTACCAAATTCAAGTTTGAAATCAATAAGTTCTATATTGCATTCCTTGAGATAATCTCCGAGAATTTTATTTATTTTAAGAGAATATTGTGCTATCAAAGCAAGCTCTGCTTCGGTTGCATAGCCCATAGCAAAAATATGATATTCATTAACCATAGGGTCGCCGAGTGCATCGTCTTTATAGCAATATTCAAGCACGGTTTTGTTCATTTTTGTACCTTCGGGAATACCAAGTCTCTTTGAAAGAGAACCTGCCGCAATATTGCGCACGATAACCTCAAGGGGAACAATTTTAACCTTTTTTACAAGTGTTTCACGGTCACTTAGCTGTTCAACAAAGTGAGTGGGGATGCCTTGCTTTTCAAGCATTTGCATTAGATAATTGGTAACACGGTTATTAATTATGCCTTTCCCGACAATAGTCCCTTTTTTTAAACCATTGAAAGCTGTGGCATCATCCTTGTACGATACGATGCAATAATTTTCATTTTCTGTAGCAAAAACTTTTTTTGCTTTTCCTTCGTATAACTGAACTGTTTTTTTCACTTTCATATCCTCCACAAATTTATTTACTATATTTTTCCGAAATAATTGAATTCTTTTCTAAAACCTTTTGTGCCGCCTCTTTGCGTGACAAATCAAGCTTTGCAGCAAGAGCAGTATCAGTAACTGCAATTATCTGAACGGCAAGTAGTGCAGCATTTGCAGCACCATCAATGGCAACTGTGGCAACAGGAATTCCCGACGGCATTTGAACAGTGGATAGAAGAGCGTCAAGCCCGTCAAGAGTAGATGATTTTATAGGTATTCCTATAACAGGCAATGTTGTGTTTGCCGCAATAGCACCTGCCAAATGCGCAGCTTTACCTGCGGCTGCGATTATTGCAGCATAATCGTTTTTCCTTGCATTTTCCGAAAAATCCTTTGTCTCATTAGGTGTTCTGTGTGCTGATAGCACATGAACAGTAAAAGGAATACCGAATTCTTCTAATACGTCAAAAGCTTTTTGTACAACGGGCAAATCGCTGTCGCTTCCCATAATTATTGCAACTTTTTTCATAATTATAACCGTGCCATAAGTGGTACAAATAGGTAAAAATAATTACAAACCCATTCCGCCGCTTTAGGCTAAGTTTATCCTTCCTTCTTATTTTGTGGTTTTTACCGCCGTTTAAAAATAGTTAGGGCAGTCCTATAAATGAAAAATAGGACTGCCCAGACGGTCGACATTATTATTTCTCCTGCTCCCTTGTGGTTTCCCACTCATCCGTCAGTCACAGGAAATTTATCATAATGCAATTATATCATAATCTTAAAATATTGTCAAGAGCGTCCACGGTTTTTCACTTGAATTTTCTTATAATTATGTGTTAATTTTTACGATTGTTTTGCTTTTGATTCGCAGTAAACACAACGATATATTCTGTTCTCTCTGTCTGTTAATTTAAATATATTGTTTATTTCTTGCTCGGTTGAGGTTATACATCTTGGATTTTTGCAGAATATGACATTTGTTAGTCTTTCAGGAAGAGCAAGATGCTTTTTTTCAACAAGCTTGCTATCTTTTATTATATTGACTGTTGCGCCAGGATCGATATAGCCGAGGACATCAAGATCTATATCGATATCGGCATCAATTTTTATAATATCTTTCTTACCCATTTTACTGCTTGTTACATTTTTGATTATAGCAATAGGACAATCAAGCGCTTCAAGATTAAGAAGATTATAAAGTTCCATACTTTTACCTGCAATTATATGATCGATTACAATACCGTTTTTAATTGAATCTATATTCATATTTTTACCTCCAAAAGCTTTATTATCAGAGCCATTCTGATAAATTTTCCGTTTTTGACTTGTTCAAAATAACACGCTCTTGGGTCATTATCGACTTCAACTGAAATTTCATTTACACGAGGCAACGGATGAAGAATTCTCATTGTGCTTTTTGCATTAGCAAGCTTTTCCTCTGTGAGTATATAACTATCTTTAAGGCGTATATAATCGTCCTCATTAAAAAATCTTTCTTTTTGAACTCTTGTCATATATAGAATATCAAGATCTGGCATAACCTCTGGGAGGTTTGTTGTTTGTATATATTTGATATTGTTTTTCATAAGTATATCGCGTTTTATATAGCTTGGTAATTTAAGTTCTTCAGGGGAGATAAGAACAAAAGTTATATTTTCATATCTTGACATTGCTGATATAAGCGAGTGAACGGTTCTTCCAAATTTTAAATCACCGCAAAATCCCACTGTAAGATTATCAAGTCTTCCGAATTCACGCTTGATTGTCATAAGGTCAGTGAGTGTCTGAGTTGGATGATTGTGTCCACCGTCTCCTGCGTTGATTATCGGCACGGAAGATTTCATTGAAGCAATCATAGGTGCACCTTCTTTTGGATGACGCATTGCAATAATATCGGTATAAGAGCTTACAACTCTAATGGTATCCGAAACGCTTTCACCTTTTTTTGAAGAGCTTGAAGAAGCGTCTGCAAAGCCGAGTACATTTCCACCAAGATCAAGCATCGCCGCTTCAAAGCTGAGTCTTGTTCTAGTTGACGGCTCAAAGAAAAGCGTTGCCAATTTTTTATATTTGCAAACTTCACGATATTTTTGTGGGGATGATATAATATCATTTGCAATATTTATAAGTTCGTCAATTTCCTCAACAGACAAATCCATAATATCAATAAGATGCCGCATAACTCACCTCAACCAATCCATGACTCGTCAGATGGATTATTTCTGAAAGCTTTCAATCTGTCAATATCGGTCACTTTAATATAGCCCTTTTCAGCCGCAACATCAATTACAGTATCAAAATCGGTAAGGCTAACATTTTTGACATCAGCGACAGCGAGACGTTCAATTCCTTTTTTCATACCATAAGTATAAATGCTAACAATTCCCAACACAACAGCACCAGCCGCACGCAGTACTTCAACCACTTCTATAACACTTCCGCCAGTTGAAATTAAATCTTCAACAACAACGACTTTTTGTCCTGGAAGTAATTTTCCCTCAATTTGATTACCTCTGCCATGATCCTTAGCACCTGAGCGAACATAGCCCATAGGCAAACCCATAATGTGCGCAGTGATAGCCGCATGAGCGATTCCCGCAGTGCTTGTTCCCATGAGAACCTCACAGGAAGGATATTCGCGTTTTATAGTTTCAGCAAGTGAGTTTTCTATTAAAGTACGAACCGACGGAGCGGTTAGTGTAAGACGATTATCACAGTATATGGGGCTTTTTATTCCGCTTGCCCAAATAAACGGGTTTTCAGGTCTTAAAAATATTGCGCCAATGGAAAGTAAACCTTCAGCAACAGCTTTTTTCATAATAATGCCCATGCGTAAGAACACACAAATTCAGATAAAAAATCTGCATGTGCTACGCTCCTTTCCTCATATTAGTTTTATTGTTTTTTATGTTATAATACTTTTTTCAATTCAACCGACAAATTCATTAATACAACGCTTATATGCCGCAACAGGATCTGCCGCAGCAGTTATGGGTCTGCCTACAACTATATAATCAGACCCGATTTCTTTAGCTTTTTCAGGTGTCGTGACTCTTGCTTGATCTCCTATGTCACCATCCGCAAAGCGAACGCCTGGGGTTACGGTTAAGAAGCTCTTACCGCATACAGCATGAACTTTCGCTGCTTCAAGTGGGGAGCAGACAACGCCATCAAGGCCTGCTAATTTGGCATTTTTAGCATAATGAGAAACAACTTCATCAATAGGCTTGTTTATAAGCAAATCCTTTTCCATACGTTCCTGATTTGTTGATGTGAGCTGTGTTACTGCAATAAGCAAAGGACGACTTCCGTCAGCTTTTGTCAAGCCCTCGATTGCAGCTTCCATCATAGAAATTGTGCCACTTGCGTGCAAATTACACATATCAACATCGAGCGAGGAAAGCACAGACATAGCTTTTTTGACTGTATTTGGGATATCATGCAGCTTCAAGTCAAGAAATATTTTATGACCTCTTGCTTTGATTTCACGGACTATTTGCGGACCTTCCGCATAAAATAATTCCATTCCTATTTTTACATAGGGCTTTTTTCCTGTGAATTTATCAAGAAAAGAGAACACTTCCTCTTTACTCGAAAAATCACACGCAATAATTACATCCTTACCCATCAGTGTGCACCTCCTGTTATTTCAGATAAATTATTTATATTATATTTTTGCATAATTAACGGTAATTCTTCAATAATGTCCTTACATACATAAGGGTTTATAAGGTTAGCAGCTCCAACTTGGACCGCTGTTGCGCCTGCAAGCATCATTTCAATAACGTCCTTTGCATTACTCACGCCGCCCATACCTACTATTGGTATTTTTACAGCTTCGTATACCTGATAAACCATGCGCAAAGCGACAGGGAATATAGCTGGACCTGAAAACCCGCCCATTTTGTTTGCAAGTATTGGTTTTTTGGTTTTAAGATTAATTCTCATACCAAGCATAGTATTGACAAGTGATAATCCGTCAGCACCAGCGAATTCACAGGCTTTTGCAATTTCTGCAATATCCGTGACGTTTGGGGTAAGCTTAATAATTACGGGTTTGGTAGTAACGACTTTTACAGCTTTTACAACAGCCTCAGCGTCTTTATATGAAGTGCCAAAACTCATACCACCGCCATGAACATTGGGGCAACTGATATTCACCTCAATTATTCCGACCTCATCACACGAATCAATTTTTTGACAACAGTAAACATATTCGTCTATTGAAAAACCGCTTATATTAGCAATAACTTTTTTTGAAAAGCATTTTCTCATTTTCGGTAATTCTTCGGAAATTACTTTTTCTATTCCGGGATTTTGCAAACCGACGGAATTTAGCATACCCGATGTACATTCAGCAATACGAGGAGTGGGATTACCGAAACGAGGTTCTTTGGTTGTACCTTTGAAAGAGAAAGAGCCTAAAACGTTTATATCATATAATTCGGCAAATTCGTATCCGTATCCAAAGGTTCCGCTAGCTGGGATAATAGGATTATCAAGGGTAACACCGCATAAATTAACCTTTGTATTCACCATATTACCTCCTTTGAAAGAAGCACAGGTCCGTCACGACATATTCTTTTGCTGCCGTATTTGGTTTCACAAGAACAGCCCATACAAGCGCCAAAACCGCAACCCATACGTTCCTCAAAGCTCAACTGTCCCTCAGTTTTTGCCGTGTCGTAAACAGCTTTAAGCATAGCTTCAGGTCCACATGTATAATAGTATGTGTAGTCCGTTTTATCTTTTAAGGCAGTTGTGACAAAGCCACATATACCGCAGCTTCCATCCATTGTGCATACGGTTACCGCGACACCTAAAGCTTTAAATTCTTCTTTGAAAAACACGTCACACTCTGAGGCAAATCCCATTATAACAGAGGGCTTTTTGCCTTCTGCGAGCAGTTTCTTGCACAGTTTGTACATTGGAGGCAAACCAACACCGCCTCCGATAAGCACGGGCTTATCTCCTGATTTTGATGTGTCAAAGCCGTTGCCGAGACCAACCAAAACATCAAGCGTTTCGCTTTCTTTCATTGTACTCATTTGGTCTGTGCCTTCACCGACAATTTTATATATTATCGTGATATCGGAATCCGAATAGTCACAGACAGAAATTGGTCTACGTAAATAATGCGAATCAAGTGCAATATTAATAAACTGTCCCGGGGCGGTGAGAGCGGAGGTGTCTCCGCTCAGCACCATGAGACAAGTATCCCGTGCTATATTAATGTTCTTTTCTATTGTATAGATTCCTTTATTCATTATACCGCTGCCTTTTCTTATTTTTTATTGATCAATTGTTGATATACAAAGTGTTGTTTCTTCAATTACGTCAAGTAAAACCTTAACTGTATCAAGTGCTGTAAACATGGTTACATTGTTTTCAACTGCACAACGTCTGATTTTGTAGCCATCTGTATCCTGAGCAACTGCATCAATTTCACGAGTATTTATAACATAACTGACATATCCCTGACGTATAGATTCGAGAATTTCATCGCTGCCATCACTAATTTTTGCTTTGATTCTTGTGCGTATTCCATGTTCTTTAAGGAATATGGCTGTGCCTTGTGTAGCTTCAATATTAAAGCCGAGATTGTAGAATCGCTTTATAAGCGGCAGGGCTTCTTCCTTGTCCCCATCAGCTATGGTAACAAGAATAGTTCCGTAATTTACCACATTCATTCCTGATGACTGCAAGGCTTTGTAAAGAGCGCGCGTCAGCCTATCATCATATCCAATAGCTTCACCTGTTGACTTCATTTCGGGAGAGAGGTAAGCATCAAGTCCGCGCAGTTTTGAAAACGAGAATGCGGGAACTTTTACATACCAGCGTTTGCGTTCAGGTGGATAAATTGATGTGAATCCCTGATCTTTAAGGCTTACACCAAGAATTACAAGCGTTGCAATATCGGAGAGAGAATAACCTGAGGATTTAGAAATGAAAGGTACTGTTCTCGACGAGCGAGGGTTAACCTCGATTACGTAAACATCTTCCTTTCTATCAACAATGAATTGAATGTTGTAAAGACCTATTATTCCTATACCAAGTCCGAGCTGTCTAGTATATTCAAGGATTGTATCTTTAGATTTCTGAGACACACTGAATGTCGGATAAACGCTGATACTGTCGCCTGAATGTATGCCTGTGCGTTCAATATGCTCCATAATACCAGGAACAAAAACATCCTTACCGTCACAGACGGCATCAACCTCAAGCTCCTTGCCGATAATGTATTTATCAACAAGTACAGGTCTATCTTCATCAACTTCAACTGCTGTTTTGAGATAATGACGCAGTCCATCTTCACTTCCGACAATCTGCATTGCACGTCCGCCAAGTACATAACTTGGACGAACCAGCACTGGATATCCTATCTGCGCAGCTGCAATTACACCATCTTCAACATTGGTAACTGCTTTTCCGTTAGGCTGAGGAATACAAAGCTTTTCCATAACCTTTTCAAAGGCATCTCTGTTTTCAGCTTTTTCTATTGCATCAACACCTGTTCCAATAAGTACGACACCTCTCTTCATAAGCGGTTCAGCAAGATTGATTGCCGTTTGTCCGCCAAGAGAAGCAATAACTCCGTATGGCTTTTCAAGTAAAACTACATTCATTACATCTTCAACTGTTAGTGGTTCAAAATAGAGCTTATCACTTACAGTATAGTCTGTTGAAACTGTTTCAGGGTTGTTGTTTATAATAATAGCTTCGTATCCGTATTTTTTAATTGTTGTAACAGCGTGGACGGTTGAATAATCAAATTCAACTCCCTGACCGATACGAATAGGTCCTGAGCCGAGAACAATAATTTTCTTTTTATCGCTGACAATAGACTCGTTTTCATCTTCATAGGTTGAGTAGAAATAAGGTATATAACTATCAAACTCGGAGGCACAAGTGTCTATCATTTTGTAAACAGGAAACATTTTGTTAGCTAGTCTAATGTTATAAATATCAATTTCTTTCATGTTCCAAAGTTTACCTATATAAGCGTCTGAAAATCCCATTTTCTTTGCTTCGTAAAGAACATCAAGAGCATTTTTATTTTGTTTTATATCGTTTTCAAAATCAACAATTTTCTTGATTTTCTCAAGGAAAAACATATCTATCTGAGTTGCATTGCAGATTTTTCCAATATCGCCGCCGTGGTAAATAAGCTCTGCAATAGCGTGAATTCTATCATCAGTTGGTTTTGAAATATACTCGAAAAGCTGCTCGGGAGTATACTTATCAAACTTTTTCATGTATATGTGGTTAGCACCTGTTTCAAGAGAACGTACAGCTTTGAGCAAACTTTCTTCAATGGTTCTACCTATACTCATGACTTCGCCCGTTGCCTTCATTTGTGTACCAAGTTGATTTGATGCCTGAGTAAATTTATCAAAGGGGAAACGTGGCATTTTGGTAACAACATAGTCAAGGGTCGGTTCAAAGCTTGCAGGAGTGTTGGCTATGCGAATTTCATCAAGTGTCATACCAACAGCGATCTTTGCCGAAACACGTGCAATTGGATATCCGCTTGCTTTGGATGCGAGAGCAGATGAACGTGAAACCCTCGGATTTACCTCGATAACAAAGTATTTAAAGGATTGAGGGTCAAGTGCAAACTGCACGTTACAACCGCCTTCAATTTTAAGAGCGCGGATAATTCTAAGCGCACTGTCTCTAAGTAAATGATATTCCTTATTAGTCAAGGTCTGGCTTGGGCACACAACAATGGAGTCACCCGTATGCACACCGACAGGATCAACGTTTTCCATATTACAGATGGTTATTGCCGTGTCATTTGAGTCACGCATAACCTCATATTCAATTTCCTTGTAACCACGTATACTCTTTTCAACCAAAACCTGATGAACAGGTGAAAGTGAAAGTGCATACTTCATCATTTCATGCATTTCCTCTTCGTTGTCGGCAAAACCGCCACCTGTGCCACCAAGAGTGTAAGCGGGGCGTAATACAACAGGGTATCCAATTTCAATAGCTGCATTTATTCCTTCTTGAATTGTATGTGTGACTACAGATTGTAGAACAGGTTCTCCAAGACTTTGGCAAAGCTCTTTAAAACGCTGTCTGTCCTCAGCACATTCGATACTATCAGCAGAAGTGCCCAAAAGCTCAACTTGACATTCATGAAGAACGCCTTTTTTGAAAAGTTGCATTGCAAGATTAAGACCAGTTTGTCCTCCAATACCTGGGACTATTGCGTCAGGACGTTCAAAACGCAAAATCTTTGCGACATATTCAAGAGTAAGAGGTTCCATATATACTTTATCAGCAATTGTTGTGTCTGTCATTATTGTTGCGGGATTGGAATTGACAAGAATTACTTCATAGCCTTCTTCTTTAAGAGCGAGGCACGCTTGTGTACCTGCATAGTCAAACTCAGCTGCTTGTCCTATTATAATAGGTCCCGAACCTATGACTAATATTTTTTTAATATCTGTTCTCTTAGCCATTGACGTTCGCCTCCTTTATGATATTAATAAATTTATCAAATAAATATGCACTGTCCTGTGGACCCGGCGCACTTTCTGGATGATACTGTACTGAAAAAAGTTTATCTTTTGCACATTCAATGCCCTCAACAGTATTATCAAGCAGATTGATATGTGTAACAATAAGACCTGTTCCCTCAAGGCTTGCACTGTCAACTGCATAGCTATGGTTTTGGCTTGTTATTTCGATTTTTCCTGTTTGCAAATTCTTAACGGGGTGATTTCCACCACGGTGACCAAATTTCAGTTTATATGTTTTCGCTCCGTATGCAAGAGCGATAAGTTGGTGTCCAAGACAAATTCCGAAGATTGGGTATTTGCCACGAAGTTCTCTTATTGTTTCGATAACTGGTGCAACATCCTCGGGGTTTCCAGGGCCATTTGAGAGGATTATTCCGTCGGGTTTCATAAAATCTATATCTTTAGCGCTTGTATTATAAGGTACTATTGTCACGTTACAACCTCTATTGTTAAGCGAGCGGACAATATTTAGTTTCATTCCGCAGTCTATTGCGACAATATTGTATTTATGGTTTGATGTTCTCGAATACCATTTTTTGCGACAACTTACAACTGAAACCGCATCGTTTGGTATATTGGTAGCATTAATTATTTTGAGAGCTTCTTCAATAGGTGTAGATATGCTTGTTATCATAACTTTTCTGGTGCCAAAATCACGGATACTGCGTGTGAGTTTTCGTGTATCAATTCCTGATATTCCAGGAATGTGATTTTCTTCAAGTATTTCAGAAAGTGTTTTTATATATCTGAAATTACTTGGTAAATCGTTATATTCGCGAACAATTAATCCGCCTATTGTTGGAACTTTACTTTCAAAATCTTCATCTGCGATACCGTAGTTACCAATAAGGGGGTAAGTCATTACCACCATTTGATAAGTATATGATGGGTCTGACATAATCTCCTGATACCCAACCATTGAAGTATTGAAAACTATTTCGCAAATTCGCTCACAGCTTTCACCAAAACCATATCCAGGATATTCGCTTCCATCCTCGAGCACAATTTTTCTGTCAAATTTTTTAATCATATTTATATAAACCTCCGTTAACTATCGTCATTTTACATTTTCCGAACACGCTCATTCCCTTAAATGGTGTGCTTTTTCCGAGAGAATAAAAGTCGTCGGTATTAATTATATATTCGCTATTCAAATCAAAAACCGTAAGGTCAGCCTTTTGACCGACGCACAAAGACGTTCCAATTTTAAAACGCTTATTGGGATTGGTATGCAACAAATCTATCAGCTTTTCAAGAGTTATTACATTATTTCGGACAAGCTTTGTATAAAGTATTGGAAAAGCCGTTTCAAGCCCTGTTACTCCAAAAGCACTTTTACTCAAGCCTCGGCTTTTTTCCTCTTTTGAATGAGGCGCATGGTCGGTTGCAATCATATCGATTGTTCCGTCACAGAGTCCCTCAAGTAAAGCTTCCTTATCTTTGTAAGACCTAAGTGGTGGGTTCATTTTGAATCTGCCGTCTTCTATCAAATCGTCCTCACAAAGAGTGAGATAATGAGGTGCAGTTTCGCAGGTGACGTCCACTCCGCTCGCTTTAGCTTGTCTTATTAGCTCAACACTTTCTTTTGTTGAAATGTGGCAAATATGATATGGACATCCCGTTTTTGCCGAAAGATTGATATCACGTTCTATTTGTTCCCATTCGCTCCTTGAACATATTCCACCATGGTCATGTGCTTTTGCATATCTTCCATCGTGAATATATCCGCCGTTTAAAAGGGAATTGACCTCACAGTGCGCAACAAGAATTTTACCGAGAGCCTTGACGTTTTCCATAGCTCTCTGCATAAGGTGAGCATCTTGTATACCATGTCCATCATCGGAAAAAGCGACAATGTTTTTATAAATTCCTTCCATATCCGACAGTACTTTGCCCTCTTCGTTTACTGTTATTGAACCGTATGGTATAACATTTATACACGCATCTCGTCGGATGATATCAAGTTCCGTTTGTAAATGCTCATTTGAATCTGGAACTGGCGAAAGGTTTGGCATTGTGCAGACCGTTGTAAAACCGCCATGTGCCGCCGCGCGCGAACCTTGCTTAATTGTTTCTTTATATGAAAAACCCGGCTCACGAAAATGTACATGTACATCTGTAAAACCGGGAAAAACAAAACAATTATTAAAATTATCGGCAGAACTGCCAAAGCAAGAACTGTCTGAATTTGAAATATCAACAATTACACCATTATTAACAAAAATATTGTTTAAGAAAAACGAACCGCTTTTATAAACAAAAGTATTTTTAATGATATAGCTCATCGTACTCTCCTATTTTATTTGTAGGGTAAAAGGCTTCGTGTTACTCCCATCAGCCGAGCAACGCCTAATACTCATTTATTATAACATAAAAGAGTATTTCTGTCAATCAAATTTTTGAATATTTATAAACAAATAATTTTTATAAATGGACATTTAAATTGGTTATTTTATCAGTTTGATGAATATTTCAACGTATATAATGAATATTTATGCAGGCAAATAAAATAAATATTCGTCATATTCTACAAAATTAAGGCGCAGAATATGTGTAAAAAGTAGATAAACGGTAGAACAAATTAAATTTTATAGAATTCTATTGACAAATTTAATTCTTAAGTGTATAATTATGCACAACAAACAAACCGTGAAATTGTATAAAATTATAAAGGTGGATAAAAAAATGAATAAAAACGAAATCAAAAAGGTTGTACTTGCATATTCAGGCGGTCTTGACACATCAATAATCATTCCGTGGTTAAAAGAAAATTATAATAACTGCGAAGTGGTTGCAGTATCAGGTGACGTGGGCCAGGGAACCGAGCTTGAAGGACTTGAGGCAAAAGCAATTAAAACAGGTGCTTCAAAACTCTATATAGAAGACCTTAAAAAAGAATTTATTGAGGAATATATTTATCCTACATTAAAAATGGGTGCTGTTTATGAGGGTGATTACCTGTTGGGCACTTCCTTTGCACGTCCTGTTATTGCAAAAAGAATTGCAGAAATAGCTATTGCAGAAGGTGCTGATGCTATCTGTCATGGTTGCACAGGTAAGGGAAACGATCAGGTAAGATTTGAACTTACGATAAAAGCATTTGCCCCCAATATGAAAATTATTGCTCCGTGGCGTGAGTGGACTATAAAATCTCGTGACGAAGAAATTGATTATGCGGAAGCACATAATATTCCACTTAAAATTAACCGTGAAACAAATTACTCCAAAGATAAAAATTTGTGGCATCTTTCACATGAAGGACTTGACCTTGAAGATCCTGCCAACGAGCCAAAATATAATAAAAAAGGCTTTCTTGAAATGGGCGTATCTCCCGAAATGGCTCCCGACAAGCCGACTTATGTTAAAATTTCATTTGAAAAGGGTATTCCTGTTGCAATTGACGGCGAAAAGCTTGATTCTATCGCAATAATTGAAAAACTTAATAAACTCGGCGGAGAAAATGGTATTGGTCTTGTAGACCTTGTTGAAAATCGTCTTGTAGGCATGAAGTCAAGAGGCGTTTATGAAACTCCTGGTGGAACAATTCTTTATCACGCACACAAAGTGATTGAAACAATCACTCTCGATAAAGAAACACAGCATTATAAAGAAACCGCAGCAATAAAATTTGCAGAGCTTGTTTATTTTGGTCAGTGGTTTACACCTTTGCGCGAGGCTCTTTCAGCTTTTGCTGATAAAGTCGAGGAAAACGTAACAGGTGACGTTACTCTTAAATTATATAAAGGCAATATTATCAACGCTGGCGTTACTTCCCCATATTCTCTATACAATGAGGAAATAGCTACATTCAGCGAGGACCATGTATATAATCAGGCTGATTCAGCAGGATTTATAAATTTATTCGGTTTGCCGATAAAAGTAAAGGCAATGATAGAACAATCTAAAAAACAAAAGTAATCAAAATTTAACTATATTTCGGAGGTTTCGGCATTATGGAAAAAATGTGGGCAGGCAGATTCAAAAGTCAACTTGATGTGGCAGCAGACGATTTTAATTCATCAATTAGATTTGATCGCCGTATGTTTAAAGAAGATATAAAGGGTTCTATGGCTCACGCCGCAATGCTCGGAGCAAAAAAAATTATATCACAGGATGAAGCAACTATCATAATAGATGGCTTACAAGGAATACTTGACGATTTGATTAGCGGTAAACTAAATTTTGACTACGGATGTGAAGACATTCATATGTTCGTGGAAAAAATTCTTACCGAGCGTATCGGTGACACAGGCAAAAAGCTGCACACTGCACGGAGCAGAAACGACCAAGTTGCCCTTGATATAAGACTTTATTTAATAAATGAAATTGGCGAGACAACAAAACTTCTTAAAGAACTTATTGAAACAATCACAAAAACCGCACAAAAGCACAAATCGACAATAATGCCGGGCTACACACATTTGCAAAGAGCTCAACCTGTAACATTCGGTCATTATATTATGGCTTACGCTATGATGTTTTTAAGGGATATCGACAGACTGAAAGACGCAAAAGCACGGATGAATTATTCACCTCTCGGCTCATGCGCTCTTGCAGGGACAACTTACGACACCGACAGAGAAATGGTTGCCAAAAAACTCGGCTTTGATGGTATTTGTCAAAACAGTCTTGATGGCGTATCGGATAGAGACTTCTGTATAGAAATAGCATCAGCCTTGTCTGTCATTATGATGCATATGTCAAGGTTTTCAGAAGAAATAATTATGTGGTCTTCATGGGAATTCAAATTCGTTGAGATTGACGACGCATATTCAACAGGCTCAAGCATTATGCCTCAAAAGAAAAACCCTGATATTGCGGAACTCGTTAGAGGAAAGACTGGTAGAGTGTACGGCGACTTAACAGCACTGCTAACAATTCTCAAAGGTCTCCCCCTTGCATACAACAAAGATATGCAGGAGGATAAGGAAGCGATATTTGATGCTTGCGATACGGTAAAAGCGTGCTTGACAGTGTTTACGCCTATGTTTGCAACACTTCGAGTATGCGAGGATAATATGAAAGCGGCGGCTCAAAAGGGCTTTATCAATGCCACGGACCTTGCAGATTATCTTGTTCACAAAGGTTTGCCGTTTAGAAGTGCTTATCATATTGTTGGCGAAATTGTTGGGGACTGCATTGCAAAATTCCTTGTTCTCGACACATATCCTATTGATAAATATAAGACATATTCGGAGCTTTTTGATACTGATTTATATGAATTCATAAGTATGGAAAATTGCGTTTCAAAAAGGACTTCCGCTGGTGGAACGGCTCCTCAATCGGTAGAGACACAGATTAGTTATGTAATGAAAGAGCTAAATAAATGAAAAAAATATTTATTGACGGCAGAGAAGGAACAACCGGTCTGCGTATTTATGAAAGATTAAGTGCTTTTTCGGGTATAGAAATGATAATTCTACCCGAAAATCTCCGCAAAGATAAGGAAGCAAGACGTGAAGCGCTCAATTCTTGCGATATTGCATTTTTATGTCTGCCTGATGTTGCTTCAATTGAAGCAGTTTCAATGATAGAAAACAAAAATGTAATTGTTATCGACACCTCAACAGCTCATAGAACAAATGAGGGATGGGATTATGGTTTTCCTGAGCTTTCAAACCTTTACAGAGAAAAACTTATAACTTCAAAAAGAATTGCAGTGCCTGGGTGTTACGCCAGCGGATTTATCGCTCTTATATATCCACTTATTGAAAGTGGATTAATTAATAAGGATTCACTGCTGACCTGCCATGCCGTGTCAGGATATAGCGGAGGCGGTAAAAAGCTTATTGCAGAATATGAGGATTCAAACCATAAAGCAGAATTCAATTCACTTCGCTTATATGCTCTCTCACAGGAGCATAAGCATTTAAAAGAAATGAAATATGTAACAGGGCTTACGGATTTACCGATTTTTTGCCCTTCGGTTACAAATTATTATAATGGAATGGTAGTTTCCGTTCCGCTTTTTAAAAAGCAGTTGAACAACTTCAAAACCGCTGATGATATTAAAGCAATTTATAAAAAATTGTATAATTCAAAACTTGTTAGTTACACGGATAATATGAATAACGGCGGAATAGTGTTTTCAAACGCACTTGCCGATTATGACAATATGCAGATAAGCGTTTTCGGAAACGATGAACGCATAATGCTTACAGCGAGATACGATAATCTCGGTAAAGGCGCATCGGGTGCCGCAATAGAATGCCTAAATCTTATCTTAGGGAATGAACTAGAGTTTGCTCTTAACATTAAGGAGAACTAAAATGATAATATCAAAAATAGATGGCGGTATTTGTGCCGCAAAAGGATTTTCTGCAAACGGCATACACTGCGGAATTAGAAAAAATAAAAGTAAGTATGATCTTGCATTAATTTATAGCGATACAAAAGCAAGTGCCGCAGGTGTATACACAAAAAATCTTGTTAAAGGTGCACCACTTGTTGTTACAAAGCAGAATATATCAGACGGATATGCGCAAGCAGTTATTTGCAACAGTGGAAACGCAAATACATGCAACGCAAATGGTATTGAAATTGCAGAGGAAACCTGTGAAATTCTCGGTCAACAGCTTGGAATTGACAAAACCGATGTGATTGTCGCCTCAACTGGTGTAATAGGTCAAACACTTGTAATCGACCCTATCAAAAATGGTATTCCATCTCTTGCCCAAGGGCTTGGCAATAAAAGTCAAGATGCCGCACTTGCTATAATGACAACAGACACTCAGTTAAAAGAAGTTTCGTTTTCTTTTGAAATAGACGGTGTTGAATGCAAAATTGGCGGTATTGCCAAAGGCTCTGGAATGATTCACCCCAACATGGCAACAATGCTTGTTTTTGTAACAACCGATGTAAAAATATCTCCCAAAATGCTTCAAACAGCACTTTCAAATGATGTAAAAGACACATTTAATATGGTAAGCATTGACGGCGATACTTCCACAAATGACATGGTTACTATTTTGGCAAACGGCAAAGCTGGCAACGTAGAAATTAAAACTTTTGAAAATGGATATGATGATTTCTGTGCCGCTCTTTATATTGTTACCTCTACTCTTTGTAAAATGATTGCAAAGGATGGGGAAGGCGCTACTAAGCTTATCGAATGTACCACAAGTGGAGCAAGTGACAAGCAAACAGCAAAAATCGTGGCTAAAAGCATAGTATGCTCCTCACTTTTAAAGGCTGCTATGTTCGGCGCTGATGCAAACTGGGGTAGAGTGCTGTGTGCTATTGGCTACAGTGGAGCTTCTGTTGATGTTGAAAAAATTGACGTTTCGTTTAAATCCAAAGCAGGTGTTATTGATGTCTGCAAAAAAGGTAGTGGTATTGATTTCTCCGAAGAAATAGCAAAGAAAATATTGCTTGAGGATGAAATTGAAATTATTGTTAATCTAAACGCTGGAAACGAAACAGCTGTTGCATGGGGTTGTGATCTCACATATGATTATGTGAAGATAACGGCGACTACAGAACTTAATCTTATATTGATAAAGGAAAGGGACAGAAAAATGGATATTTCAAACGCTCAAAGAGCCGAGGTTTTAATACACGCTCTTCCGTATATAAAAAAATATTACAATAAGATAATTGTCATAAAATATGGCGGAAACGCTATGATTAGTGAAGA
>Ga0172378_10000778_pt1 | contig 28761 bp, 17 predicted proteins | sample GrowelOW332metaG_FD_119755 | JGI IMG/M metagenome (GOLD analysis project Ga0172378, IMG submission 119755) | Groundwater microbial communities from an aquifer near a municipal landfill in Southern Ontario, Canada - Pumphouse #3_1 metaG | ecosystem: Environmental > Aquatic > Deep subsurface >...
AAAAGAAGGTTGGGACTTGTGAAAAGAATACAAAAACAAATTACTAAATTTGAAATACAACCCGAACAACTCGTATTTACAAATACCTGATTATGTGTGTTTTAAATTTGACGTTAGTCGGAAGTCAAAAGCGAGGGAAGACGACAAATGCCCTGTTTATTTGCGGTGCACGCTTGATGGGGAACGGTTTGAACTGTCAACCGGCATTTTTATTTTACCGGAGTTATGGAGCAGGGGCAGGCAGGAACCCAGGGGGAAGACTGAGGAAGCTTTGGTTGTTAAAAACCGTTTGGGAAAAATCGCTACAAAAGTACAGGATGCCTTCAATTTTCTGGAATCAACCGAAGAACGCTTCACTGTTTTTGATCTAAAAGAAAAACTTTTGTCCCCCAGGAAAAAGGTTGGTCTGATTTCGGTTTTTGATTCCGTGATAAAAGATATGGAAGCGCGGGTCGGGGTCGATTATTCGAAGGGAACCCTGAAACATTATAAAACGAGCAGGGAACGGATAAAAGGATTTATCAGCTTCCAGTTTAAGCGGCAGGAATTTCCTGTTTCATCGGTTGACTACGGCTTTATTAATGCAATGGATGTTTATTTAAAACAGAAATTCCGGGTAAAACCGAATACTGCAGTAACCTATCATAAACATTTAAAGAAGGTGTTGAACACCGCAATTGGTCTGAATTACATTACTTCTAACCCCTATGAGCGGTTTAAGGTTGTCAGGAACGAGTCACACAGAGATTTCCTCACATTGCAGGAACTGGGCAAGATAAAAGACAAGGAAATAAGTACCCAGCGACTGGGGCAGGTGCGGGATATATTTGTGTTTGCCTGTTATACCGGGCTCGGCTATGCAGAGCTAAAGAAACTTGGCCGGGAACACATTCAACGGGGTGATGACGGGGATGAGTGGATCGTAATTGACCGGAATAAAACCGACATCCGTTGCCGGGTTCCCTTATTACCCCAAGCGAAGAAGATCCTTAATGAATACGAAAGACATCCGTTGTGCGAGATTGCCGGGAAGTTACTCCCGGTAAATTCCAACCAAAAGATGAACGAATATTTGAAAGAGCTGGCAGTTATTTGCGGGATCGATAAAAATTTGACAATGCATGTTTCAAGGCACACATTTGCAACTTCGGTTACGCTAACCAACGGGGTGCCAATTGAAACCGTTTCCAGGATGCTGGGGCACACTTCAATTAAAACAACCCAGATTTACGCCCGAATAGTGGACAAAAAAATATCTGAGGATATGAAAAAATTGAAAGCAATCTTGTAATGTAATGTCTTAATTTTTTAAAATATTAATATCGAGCAAGATATTGAAGTATTAAATAGATCCTCATTTGCGATTAAGAGACTAAGCTAAGTCACAAAATTCTTATTAAATCAAATTTCAATTTTTATTTATTAGTTTTTTTAAATCAAATTTCAATTTTTATTTATTAGTTTTACGGCATCTGAGAATCATTATTTTGGAGCCTAACATATGAATAATCGATATATAAAAAAATCAAATGACAGGGTTTTAGGGAAGCAAATTACTCAGAACAACGAAAGTGCTTTCAATATAATCTTTGATAAATATTTTATTATTCTTTGTAAATTTTGTTATCCAATTGTAAAAGAAGTCGAAGCATCAGAAGAAATCGTTTCTGATGTTTTTATTAAGCTATGGCTGAAACGTCACTCAATTCAAATTGAAGGTGAATTAAAACCATATTTGTGTCAGGCGGTTAAAAATACTGCCTTAAATTATTTGAGGAAGATTACTTTAAATGTTAGTATTGAAGAGGTAAGTGAAAAAGATATCGTTTCTACAGTTAGTGCAGACTCCGATATGCTTCAGAACGAAGTTAACAATGAATTGGAGCAAATACTAAAATCGTTACCCCCTCAACAAAGCTTAATATTCAGAATGTATAAATTAGAAGGATTTAGTCAGGCTGAAATTGCTGAAACATTGTGTCTTTCCAGAAAAACGGTTCAAAATAATATCTATTTAGCGCTTAAATTCTTAACCGATCAATGGAGTATCCGGCAATATGAATTCTGCATTATTGCTATTCTGTTGACAGTCAGCTTTTTCTGATTTTTTTTGCTTTTTTTTTCATTTTTTTCGCTTTTGTTCGGGAATATTCTTTTCAGGTTGTGTCTTTAATCTAAAGAGAACATATAAGATGTGATGTCGCAGCATGAATTAAACGAATTATTTGCAAAAAAGGAATCCGGAGTAATCTCGGATGCTGAAATGAAAATGCTCCAACGTATTTTAGAATCGAAAGAAAAAAGGGAGGAATATAATCGATTGGTAGAATTCACTGGCTCAAAAAATTTAAAAATGAGATTTAATATTAAAAAAAGTAAGGAGCGGGTAATTAATGAAATCAGGAAATATGAACCGGATTTTACAATGGGGGCAGAAACAAAACCACAAAGTCTTAGCTTAAATCATTGGTTTTATAAAGTTGCTGCGGTTCTGTTCGTTGTAATTGGAATAGGTAGCATTATATACATACAACAAAAAGGCAATGTATCCAGGGAGGAGCTTGCTTATCAATTTTATTCAACAAATCCGGGACAAAATTTAAATGTTACATTGAACGATGGCTCTTCTATCCTGCTAAATGGAGGCTCAAGGATGTATTTATCGAAGAATTTTTCAAAGAATCAACGGGAAATATGGATTGAGGGAGAGGCATATTGTCAAATAAAGAAAGACCCAAAGCACCCTTTTACTGTTAACTTGGGCGATTATAAAGTGAAAGTTTTGGGAACAACTTTTAATGTTGATGCCTATAACGATGATAATATCTTAAAAGTTGCTCTCGTAGAAGGGAAAGTAAAAGTTCTCAGAGAAAACAGAGATAGCTTATTACTGGATCCGGGGGAGATGTTATCGTTTAATAAACAGACCCATAAATATACCCAAACGATTTTCAATCCTGATAACATAACTGGATGGAAAGACAAAGTGTTTGTATTTAGAAATACTCCTTTGGATGAGGTATTTAAAGATTTGGAGCGAAGATATGGTGTGAAATTCGTAACAGGAAACGTTGATATCTCAAAATTTTGTATTAACGCGACATTTAGGGACGAGACCTTTTCCACAATCTTAAAAACCATCGAATTTGGAACCGACCTTTCATTTGAAATGCACGATAATAAACAAATAATACTAACTGCTAAATAATAAGATGCCTATGGAAAACTAAATATCAAATTCTAAACTTTAATGTCTCGGGAACCTGAGAAAGTTGCGGTTTCTCAAGCCCCGTTGGGACATAGTGTATCAAATAAATATGAACTGTATTAAAAACACGATTTAAAACTATGAAAAAATTTCATGCTAGAAAATTATTTATAATGTCATTTTATAGCCTTGTAATACAATTAATTTGTGCTGGTTCAATATTCGGATCAACCATTGTAAAAGGACAGGCTACTTATGAATTAGAACTGCCCTCCGAACGTAATGTCTATTCCTTAAAGGAGTTTTTTGATCTTACTGAACAACAGTCTTCCTTTCGTTTTTTTTATATACAAGGAGAAATAGATGAGAATAGTCAAATTAATATCAGGCCTGGCACAAAAGATCTGAACAAAATTTTGAATGATATTGCTGAACAGGAATCGCTTGAATTTAAAATTATTGATGATATAATAGTAGTTAAGAGGCTGAAGGATAATAAGCCAGAGATTATTCCGCAAAAGCCTAAAGGGAAGACAATCTCTGGGAAAATTACCGATAACGAAGGACTTCCTTTGCCAGGAGTATCTGTTACGATAAAAGGGACGACACAAGGAACAATTACTGACGTTGATGGGATTTATAACCTTAGTAATGTCTCTACTGATGCCGTTTTAGTTTTTTCATTTATTGGAATGAGAACCCAGGAGATACCGACTAAAGATAAAACTGTTATTGATATAACACTTCAGGAAGAAGCAGTAGGTCTCGAAGAAGTTGTCGTTACCGGTTATGGTACACAGAAAAAATTGTCGGTTGTCGGTTCTATTGAGAATTTAGAGCCCAAGAAACTACAGATTGGTTCTACCCGGTCTCTATCCAATAATCTTGCAGGGCAGGTTGCTGGAGTAATTGCCGTACAACGTTCAGGAGAGCCAGGTGCAGATAACTCTAGTTTCTGGATTCGAGGAATATCTACTTTCTCTGGTACTACAGGTCCATTAGTACTTGTAGATGGAATAGAACGGGATCTAAACAATATCGATCCTGCGGAGATTGAATCATTCTCTGTGTTGAAAGATGCTTCTGCCAGTGCCATGTATGGCGTTCGCGGAGCAAACGGTGTTATCGTTATCAATACTAAAAGAGGAACGGTAGGTAAGCCATCCGTTAATTTTCGCGTTGAACATGCCATATCCACTCCAACCAAACTGCCTGATTATATTGGAGCAGCCGATTATATGGAATTAAGAAATGAATTAGCCGTAGATCAATCCGATCTCCCTTTTTCACAAGATCGTATTGATAAAACTCGGAGTCATTATGATCCTGAACTTTATCCGGATGTTAATTGGATCGATGAGGTTACCAAAGATTATGCTTATTCTACGCGGGCTAATATGACGGTAAACGGAGGGTCTAACTTCCTTCGTTATGCACTGGTTGCTTCATATTACAATGAAAAGGGGATTATTGAAACAGACAATACACTTGATTATAATACAGGAATCAATCTGAACCGGTATAATATGCGGGCCAATGTTGATGTGGACATCACTGGAACAACAACCTTGCGTCTTAATATTGGTGGATATTTGCAAACATGGCGGGGACCATCCTATAGTTCTGATGATATATTATATCGCGCATTTACCAGAGGTCCCTACATGTTTCCGACACGTTATTCAGATGGGACTATTCCCTATGAAAATATATCGGGAGATCAAATCAATAACCCGTGGGCTATGGCGACCCAATATGGTTATTCTGTTTCTACATACTCCCAAATTCAGTCATTGTTCTCAGTAGAACAGGATTTAAAGATGATTACAGAAGGGTTGAAAGCAAACGTTACTTTTTCTTTTGATTCTTATAAATGGTCAAGGATGTCAAGATCTGCAACCCCATCGCGCTATAGTGTGGCGACCGGACGCGACGATGAAGGCAATTTGATAACGAGTTTACTTACTTATGGAGATGAATCACTGGGATTATCAACAAGTGGAGGCTATGGCAATACCAGAAACTATTTAGAAGGCAGGCTTACTTATCGTCGCACGTTTGATAAACACGATTTGGATGGTTTGTTCCTGTATAATCAAGAGAGTTACGATAATGGCTCAGTGCAGCCATATCGGAAACAGGGTATTGCAGGACGTATGTCATATATTTACGATAGTCGTTACATAGGTGAATTCAATTTCGGTTACAACGGGTCTGAGAACTTTGCAAAAGGGCAGCGGTTCGGATTCTTTCCTTCTTTTGCAATTGGTTGGCTGGCTTCCGGTGAACAGTTTATGGATTCGTTTCGAAATACAATCGACAAATTGAAATTCAGGTATTCTTATGGTAAAGTAGGAAATGACAATATTGGTGGCCGGCGTTTCGCTTATATTACCACGGTAAATACGGCCTCTGGATATCAATGGGGGGAAACTCATAATTACTACTATACAGCTTATATTGACGGTGAGATTGGTGTTACTGATTTAACCTGGGAGACCGCATGGAAATCAGACTTAGGCCTTGAACTTGGACTCTGGAACGCTTTGCAGTTGCAAGTAGATTATTTTAAAGAAAAACGTTCAAATATCTTTATGCAGCGCACCACTATCCCTTCCATAACAGGGTTTACATCGAACCCATGGGCTAACTATGGCAAGGTAAATAATCAAGGAATAGACATTTCAATGGTTTACAATAAAAAGATTAATAACGATTGGCAAATAAGCGCCCGTTCTACTTTTACTTATGCGAAAAACAAAGTTATTGAAAAAGATGAACCGCAAGGTAGGATTGGAACCTACAGGGCGTTAACGGGACAGTCGTTAAATACATTGTGGGGCTTGACCGCCGAACGTTTATTTACAGATGACGATTTTAATGAAGATGGAAGCTTGAAAGAAGGTATTCCAAATCAATTAGTTGGAGCTTCGACTCTTTATCCCGGAGATATTAAATATGTAGATAGAAATAATGATGGAGTAGTTGATGCAAATGATGAAGGATATATTGGTGGAACAAATGACCCTAAAATTGTTTATGGTTTTGGTGCCAATATTAACTACCGGATGTGGGACTTTAGCTTTTTTTTCCAGGGAATGGGTGATACATACCGTTTAATTGGAGGAGATAGTAAATTTATTCCGGGCAGTGATGCCGGTGGAAATTTCTTTTCTAATTACAGGGATTCCTGGTCCGAAGAGAACCCCTCCCAGAATGTATTTTATCCGCGCTTAAGCGCTACTGCTAACGAGCAAAACTATCGGGCTTCTACCTGGTGGAAGAAAGATATGAGTTTTTTGCGTTGTAAAACGATTGAACTAGGTTATAGTTTGCCTCAAAGAATCGTTGATAAAATTGGTGGAAAATCAGTTCGTTTTTATTGCAGTGGTAATAACCTTTTCTATTTCTCAAAATTCAAACTTTGGGACCCGGAACTTTCTACCTCCAATGGAGGTAAATATCCGCAAATGCGTTCTGTTATGTTTGGCGTTGATATGAATTTTTAATTAAACCTGATTATGAATAAAAATACAAAATTATACACACTGTTTTTGAGTCTATTGTGTTTGTTGTCAATTACTTCATGTGTTGACTACTTAGACAAAGAACCGGATACCGAGTTGACTATGGATATGGTTTTTGAAAATAAAGACAAAACCTTAGGTGCTTTGCAATATGTCTATGCAGGGCTTCCTAATCCTACGAAATTTATTATTGAAATTGGGTGGGATACCATGAGCGATGATGTAGCTGAAAACAAATTAGTGAACTGGAGCCCCTATAATAATTGGCAACGGGTATTGGGGACCTGGACTACCTCTTCATCCTGGAGTGGCGATTTCTGGGGGGATTATCCCAAACGGATCCGTCAGGCTTATTTATTTCAGGAACGGGTTCACGCAATAGACGGGATAGACGAAGATGAAGTTGCTTTAATGAAAGCAGAATGCCGTTTCCTTGCCTGTTACTATTGGTGGAACCTCGCCGAAACTTATGGCCCGGTTCCTTTTAAACCGGATGGTGTTTATGATGTCAATGTGTCTTTAAGCGAATTAATGCTCCCACGTACACCTTTTGATACAATTGTAAACTATCTGGATAAAGAATTATTAGCTGTTTCCAAACTGCTTCCGGCCAAATATACCGCAGATGAGAAATACGGTCGAGCAACATCTATTATGTGCCTTACAACCCGTGCCAGGATGTTACTTTTTGCGGCAAGCCCCTTAGTAAATGGGAATGACTGGTATTCTTCTTATGCGAATAATGATGGTACCTTGCTTTTTACTTCTGCGTATGATCAGAAAAAGTGGATAAAAGCAGCTGAGGCTTGTAAGCTGGTAATTGACGAAGCAGAAGCTGCAGGCTATAAACTTTATACTGTTTATAACGAAGATGGGACAGTAGATCCTTTTCTTTCAACCCAGGATGTATATTTTACCCTGCCCTCTGCCGGGAATAATGAAATAACATTTCCAATAACAAACTTTAGTACTACCAATTACGAAACCTGGGAAAATCTTGCACTGCCGAATGAAGCAGGTGGAGCTTCTTGCTTAGGTGTATATCAAAGTTTGGTTGATGCATTTTTTATGAAAAACGGACTACCTGCCATTACCGGATATGATAATAACAGCGCGCTTTCTCCGGTTATTAATGAAGTGTCAGGATATTCGGAAAACGGATTTTCTAGTGAGGTTGAAATACGTAACACATCCTGGGATGGAGGAACTGGCGTTGCAGGAGAGATCACTGCTTCAAATACGTTCAACATGTATTGTAACCGCGAGCCCCGTTTTTATACTACGGTTAATTATCATGGAGCCTGGAATAATGCCCTTGATCGGCAGTTCGATTTTATGTACAAACATGCGGATAATACACATAACTGGAATGCTGCCCGAAATTGTTACCTGGTACGTCGGAAAGTATATCCCCAAGCAAATCATAAGGAAGGAATTAAAATGTCGGATCGTCCGGAATGGCTGGCACGGTTAGCCACAAACTATTTAGACTATGCCGAAGCTATAAACGAGGCCTATAACAATAGTGTATCCAGACAAAGTGCCCTTGAATATGTGAATAAAATACGGGTACGTGCCGGGGTGCGGCAATATACAACTGGTGCAGTAAGTTCGGACGATGAAAACTATATTCATGTAGATGACAATCAAGAGGCTATAAGGAAGATTGTTCGCATGGAACGCCGTGTAGAATTGGCTTGCGAAGGTATTCGCTATTCTGATATGCGTCGTTGGATGATTGCTTCAGATATTCCGGAGGCAAATGGACCGCTTGTAGGATTAAACTGGAATTCTGAAGATTCAAATACCTTTTTCCAACGGACCGAAAATGTAGATCAATCACGCGTCTGGAAGAAGGCTTATTATTGGTTTCCAGTTTACATTGATGAAATCGATAAAAACCCTGATTTAGTTCAATCTCCTTATTGGGAGTAGTTGTAATTATCTTAAAATTGATAAATTATGAAAAAAATATATTGGAGTCTCTTGCTGCTAATTGTAGTAGTATTGACAGGCTGTAATTCTGAGCAGGAATATTATGCCGTGGACACAGTACAAGACGGGATGCTCCTGTCGGTTTCAAAAGATACGGTCTCCCTTTCTCAGAACCAACCGGATGAAACAGCTGTTACTTTTAGCTGGAACTCTGCTCAGGTGCGTAAAAATAATGGAATAACTACTTATTATATTAAAATAGGCCTTGCATCTGATACAATGGCTACTGCGACGAAAGTCGAATTAACGGAGAGCCTTTATCAATATGCTGACGGTGCTTATCAATACAGTATTTCAAATTGGGATCTGAATGAGATTGTCCATAACCTTGGAATAAATTACGGGGTTGCCGCGAAACTGAAAGCTGAAATCATTGCTGAATCGGATGGCGACTATTACGTAAAGCCGGAAATTTCTACAGTTGAGGTTGTGGTTAATACCTTCAAACTAACTCCAGTCAACTTATATTTAGTAGGAACGGCGAATCCCTATGGATCGGAATTAAGTAATGGCATCAAGCTGACGGAAGTAATAGAGGGCAAAGTTTTTGGCAACAAATATGAGGGGGAAGGCTATTTGCAGGCCGGAACCTTTAAGTTTGTAAATTCCAAAACAGAAAATAATGGTTCGTGGAGCATGGGGGCAAATTCTACAACATTGCAGGAAAATGCAACAAGCAGCAGCTCGGATACTGAATTTTCCATTGCGCAAAGCGGAGTATATTCAATTAGCCTGAATAAAGATGAGTTAAAAGTCACATACAGTGCCGATCCCGATGATTTAGTTCTTGATGGAGTTGATTATATTACGTTGAATACACATAAGGGAATAAATTCATTGACTTTTTCCCAAGATGATGTTAATTATACTCAGTTTCATATAGAAACTACTGGTGGGGATCCATGGATTTTCACGGATTTTTTCACAAGCGATCTGCCTGGGAATGTGTTAAAATTCCGCTATAAGTCTTCTACAGCATTCGACTTTGAAATATTCTGGTGCAATCCAACGGATGGGTGGGCAGGAGGCCATGGCTCCACGAAAGTATCATTATCAGCTGCAACGGAATGGACTACTTTTACTCATGATTATACAGATGCGATGCAGGCCAATGGTTTTGTCCCACTGGCTGGTGCCTATTTTCGTTTAGATTGGGGTAACGGCCCAGAGGGCAATGTATTTGATTATCGGAGTATGCATTTTGTAAGTCAATAAAAGGTATCTTATTTATACCTAATGAAAGAAATATAGTTATGTTCTTTTATGAATCTATACTTACAGGGAAGTACCTCTCGATAATAATATAATTAATATAGACATAACGGCTACTAAGACAAAATTAAATAGTCTATCGTCATAAAATAAGAGTAGTCCTCAAGGACTACTCTTATCTCTATCTCTGTTTAAATATTTGTTCTACTGTGTGACTAAAGAAATCGAGACTCTCCCGACAATGAAGGATCGAAGTAATGTTCTGATTAGCGTTCTTTTTCGTTAAAGCAACGAACATACATCCTAAATTACAGATTATAAAACGAGCATGACAAAATTTTTGACACAAACGATAATTATTAAAATCATGCGAGTTCCATCTTATTCCATAGAAAATAAACAATTTTAATAATATGAGAAATTATATATTTTATCTGTCTATTTGTTTCGGTTTCTTCGTTGTTTCATGCTCGAAATCAGAGACAGATATTCCAGATGTTGAAAATCCTATTATACACGTTAATGTTGTCGGGTATCCGGATGCCTCGGTTCATATAGACGACGAGAATAAAAAGATTATTGTATCGTTTGATGAATGGGTGGATTTATCTTCTTTAAAACTTTCTTTTACACTCGATAAGGATGTTGAATTGACGAAAATCGAGGAAACATATGACCTGAGAACTGCCCGATATTTATTGTTGACAGTTAATAACCAAACAAGGATTAAATATGTACTTCAGGCAGAGTTGTACGTCGATCCGGAAACAAGAGGGTGGACACCAACGTCCCAATTTGGGGAAATGCCCGATTATATAACGGTTTATAAATCACCGGCAGTTGTTCAAAACAGGAATGCCATTGCTTACCTTGCTGTTGTTGATCTTGAAAAATCATACACATTTAAAGTATTGGGAAGCTCAGGGAGAAAAACACCGCTGACTTTTTATGAGGAGCAGACAAAGAAACCTGTAATCTTGATTAATGCGGGCTTTTTTAATATGACATCCGGAAACTCAGTCAGTTTAATTATCGAAGATTCGGAATTACTGGCAACCAATTCAAGATCAGAATACTATTCGGGAACGACATATTATCTTACCTGTGCAGCGATAGGACAAAATGCGGATGGAAGTATAGACCTTGGTTGGGTATATACAACTACCAACGATGTAACATATATTTATCCGAATGTTTCTCCAAATGTAAAAGGAGAAGAACCCTACGCTGAACCTTCTTTATCGTATCCCGAGGGTGGCAAGAGGTGGTTCCCTAAATATGCGGTTGGCGCAGGTCCTGTTCTTGTTAAAAAGTATAGTGTTTGTACGCAAATGGGTTCAGAAATGTTGGATCTCTCGGACACAACGCCACGACCAAGAACAGCCATCGGTCTTACAGAGAATGATAAATTGCTTCTTGTGGTTTTCGAAGGCGATAAATTGTCGAATGACCGTGTTACCGGAATTACCTTGGAAGAGTTAGCAACAGAAATGAAACAATTAGGTTGTAACGCAGCCATGAATATGGATGGCGGCGGTTCTTCCTGTATGTTAGTCAATGGACAGCAAACAATCGCATGTCCGGGACGGGCGGTTGTTTCAATGATTGGTATTCGATAAAACTTTATACATAAAAATTCAAATGATTATGCGTTTATATATTCTTACCTTCATTTTTACGATAAGTATTTTTTGTGGTTGTTCCAGAAACTCTTCGGATACTCCAATACCCTCTCCTGAAGAGCCCGACACTTCACCGGTTGACTCGACTTTCCGAAATCCATTATTGTCTTCGGGTGCAGATCCATGGGTAATTTATAAGAACGGGTATTATTATTTTAATGAAACATCTGGAAGTAATTTTATTACGCTCAGAAAAACAAAATATATGTCAGAACTGGAAAATAGTACTTCCGTGAATATCTGGTCGTCTTCCGGTTTCAATTATGTATGGGCTCCGGAACTTCATTATATCAATAATACCTGGTACATGTATTTTTCAGCAGTAGCTACTGATGATGATACCCACCATACCTATGTCCTTCAGAACAAATCGAATGATCCAACCAGCAGCAACTGGACACTGATAGGACAAGTAACAGATCCGTCGGGAAAGCGGGCAATAGACGCTTCGGTGTTTGAGTATAAAGGAGTGTATTATATGGTCTGGTCTGGCGAAGATGCGGAGGATAACAAAATGGAAGATATTTGCATTGCAAAGCTTTCAGATCCATGGACACTGGACGGGGAGCGTGTTGTCATTTCCAAACCTACGTATGATTGGGAGAAAATAGGAAATGCAACCAATGAAGGGCCGGAAGCCATTATCAACCCCAACGGGGATTTATTCCTGACTTATTCGGCAAGTGATTGCTGTAGCGATTATTATGCCTATTGTTTGGGTCTGCTTTCCTTAAAAACAGGAGGAAATCCGTTAAATGCAGAAGATTGGTCAAAGTCAGATACTGCGGTATTTTCCACAGATGCTTCAAAAGGTGCTTATGCGCCCGGTCATAACGGATTTTTTATGTCTCCCGATAGTACTGAGAACTGGATCATATATCATGCAAATAGCGAAATGGGAGGCCCCCGAAATCCAAGAATACAAAAGTTTAACTGGAATGACGACGGGACTCCAAATTTTGGCAAGCCAATGAAGATACATACCTCAATTGTTAAACCATCCGGAGAGTATTAAATGCAGATCACTAAGTGTTTTGACATTCTCTGAAGCCTTTATATAACTGTAAAAAAGTACGAAATAATGAAACGTTTATTACCTGTGTTTTTAATATGTCTTTTTCTCTCATTTTTCGGATGTAAAAGACCTGGCTCAAATAACAAATCATCGTTAAAACCGGATGCCAAAGTAATAGAAAGGACTTATACCAATCCGTTAAAAACAAGTGATGGGAAAGAAATATATGTGGCCGATCCTTTTGTTTATGAATACAAGGGGACATATTATCTGACAGGAACCACCAACCTGACTGATGGAGAGGGTTTTGCATATTATGTTTCAACCGATCTTATTACGTGGAAATACAAAGGGGAGCTTTATCGTAAACCCGACAACCATATAGGCACTACTGCATTTTGGGCGCCTGAAGTAGAATATTACGAAGGAAAGTTTTACCTGACATATAGCTGTTATGTTCCGGAGAAAAAGCATTTACAAACCTGCCTGGCTGTTAGCGAAAAGCCAGGAGGGCCTTTCGTGGATATTCATACACCCTGGTTCGACCTGGGTTATTCTGCAATTGATGCTGATATTTTTGTAGATGACGATGGTACTCCATATGTTTATTTTAGCAAAAATGGTATGCAGGATACATTAGCAACTGGAGAACTTTATGTGGCTAAGTTGAAAAAAGACCTTTCCGGCCTTGACGGCGATCCTGTATTTATTTCCAGAGCATCTCAGCCCTGGGAAAAAGTTAACTGGAACAAAAACCGTTGCAACGAAGGCGCTTTTGTTTTAAAACGAAAGGGAACATATTATATGACCTATTCTGCCAACGATACCGGCTATGAGTTTTACGGGGTTGGGGTTTTAACAGCCAAAAGTCCGTTAGGCCCTTGGGAAAAAAATGAAAACAATCCCCTGATGACCACTGACCTTTCCAAAGGTATCTCATCTCCCGGACATAATTCGATTGTAAAAGCGCCGGACGGGGAACTTTATATCATTTATCATCGCCATGCTGATGCCAATTGCGAAAAACCCAACTGGGACCGTGTGGTTTGCATCGACCGGCTGTATTTCGATAAAAAGGGAAAACTGAAAGTGGACGGACCAACAAGCACGCCACAAAAAGTTTTCTGGTAAAAAACCAGAAGAGAGAAAAAAGATGGATTTTCTGAATGTGTAAAGCAAAATAGGATAAAAAGAGAAAACGGTAATAACAACAAGAGATTTATTAAACATGTACACACGTTACAAACAACTGTTAATCATTATTTTCCTGGTTTCCATCATTTCATCATGTGTGCAGCCAGTGACAAAAGAGGTCGAACCCATTACAACAAAACTCCGTGCGCCGGCCTATCCGTTAATCACCATCGACCCATTCACGAGTGCCTGGAGCGAAACCGATACGCTATACAACAGTCCTGTCCGCCACTGGACCGGGAAGACACATTCCCTGATTGGCGCCATCCGGGTTGACGGAACAGTTTACCGTTTTCTGGGAAAAGAAGAACTTCCATTAAAAATCCTTCTTCCCATGGCAAAGGAAGAACCGTGGATTGGTAATTATACATTTGAGAAACCGCAAGATGACTGGGAAAGACCGGATTTTTCTGATACTTCATGGAAAATTGGGAATGCTGCTTTTGGCACGTCCGGGATGCAGGCATTGGGAACCCTTTGGAACACCAAAAATGTTTGGATACGCCGCCGTTTTACCTTATCCAAAGATTTACCCGGTAAAAACATATACCTGGTTTATTCGCACGATGATAATTTTGAATTGTACCTGAACGGGGAAAAGCTGGTCGATACCGGGGATAGCTGGAAAAACAATGTGGTACTGAAAATCGACAAGTCTTTGTTGGTTGCAGGAAAAGAAAATATAATAGCAGCCCATTGTTACAACAAAACAGGCGGGGGATATGTCGATTTCGGGCTTTATGCCGATAACCCGCAACTGGCTGTTTTTGCCCGAACCGCTGTTCAGGACAGTGTGACATTATCGGCAACCCAAACGCATTATGGATTTACCTGTGGCCCGGTTAACCTGAAACTGACCTTTACTTCGCCACTGCTGCCCGATAACCTGGATTTACTTTCCCGCCCTGTAAACTACATTGATTACCAGGTTTCTTCGAATGATGGGAAGAAGCATAAAGTACAGCTATACTTTGAAATTACCCCGCAATGGGCAGTAAACGAAATCACCCAACCGGTTGAGGTTATGCGTGGACAGGCCGGCAATGTTACTTACCTGAAAGCCGGAACAACAGAACAACCCATTCTACAGAAGCAAGGCGATGATATGCGCATTGACTGGGGCTATGTTTACCTCGCTGCCAAAGGAAACGGGAATTCGTTTATATCTGCCGGAAATTATTCCGAAACAAAAAGTGTTTTTGCCGCAACCGGGGTATTGCCTGACGGGGATGATAGCCTGATTGCCCGGATGGACCGAAATATGCCGGCAATGGCAGTTACAGAGAAACTGGGAAAAGTTTCGTCAAAAGCCGTTAAAGGTTATGTCATGATAGGTTACGACGATATTGAGTCGATTCAGTATTTCGGAAAAAAACTAAAGGCCTGGTGGAAAGAAAATGGCAAAGTAACCATGGACGATGCACTGCAAACAGCATCTGCGGAACACGGACAGGTCTTGAAACAATGTGCAGCGTTTGACAACGATTTGTGGAACAAAACATTAACTGCCGGAGGTAAGAAGTATGCCGATTTATGTGTGCTGGCTTTCCGTCAGGCGATAGCAGCCCATAAACTGGTCAAGGATTCAGCAGGGACAGCCCTGTTCTTTTCCAAAGAAAATTTCAGCAACGGTTCCATTGCGACAGTTGACGTAACATACCCGTCAGCTCCATTATTCCTGTTGTATAATCCTGAACTGCTGAAAGGAATGATGACCCCTATTTTTTATTTCTCAGAAAGCGGGAAATATCCCAAGCCATTTGCGGCCCACGACCTGGGAAGTTATCCGTTGGCGAACGGTCAAACCTACGAAGGCAGCATGCCTGTAGAAGAGTGCGGTAACATGCTGATCCTTTGTGCTGCCATTGCCCAAAAAGAGGGGAATGCAGACTATGCAAAAGAGCACTGGAAAATACTGACGACCTGGACGAATTACCTTGTCGAAAAAGGATTGGACCCGGAGAACCAGTTGTGCACCGACGATTTCGCCGGGCATTTTGCCCACAATACCAATTTGTCGGTTAAGGCAATTCTGGGCATTGCCAGTTACGGGAAGCTTGCCGGAATGCTTGTCGATAAAGTTACAGAAGTAAAATACCTGCAAACAGCCCGGGAAATGGCGAAGAAATGGATGGCAATGGCCGATGACGGAGACCATTACCGGCTAACCTTTGACAGGCCGGGAACCTGGAGCCAGAAATACAATTTAGTGTGGGACAGGTTACTGAACCTTAATGTTTTCCCGCAGGAAGTAGCAAAAAGAGAAATAACCTGGTATTTAAAAAAACTGAACCGGTACGGATTGCCGCTCGACAGCCGTAAAACTTATACCAAAGCTGACTGGGAAGTCTGGACAGCCACAATGGCCGATAGTCAGCAAGACTTTGAAACATTGATTGACGGCCTATACCGGTTTGCAACCGAAACACCCGACCGTGTGCCAATGAGCGACTGGTATGAAACCACCGATGCAACAAAGACCGGTTTTCAGGCCCGGTCGGTGGTTGGTGGTTATTTTATAAAGATGCTGGAAGAATAGAAGTAAGGAATAATATTTTTTTGAAACGAGTACCGGTTTATCGTAACTCGTTTCTATGTCTTTGAAAACAGAAAATTTTTTAAATCAATATGAAAACAAGAAATGGAAACTTAACCGTAGCTAGAAAATTTGTATTAGTTGCTATTTGGGGATTGTTAATTAACTGTGAAATAGCAGGTGCCCAGGTATTAATTCACACGTTCAAAGTAAAAGACGTAAAAGACTTGAGAGCATTGATAAAATATTTTCCAGATGAAACACCGATTATTCATGCGCATCGGGGAGGTGCTGGAAAAGGGTTTCCTGAGAACTGCCTGGCCACGTTTGAAAATACGCTTCGCTACACTCCAGCTATTATGGAAATTGACCCGCGTTTAACCAGGGACAGTGTGGTTGTGTTGATGCACGATGACAAACTTGACCGTACCAGTACAGGTACGGGAAAAGTTAGCGATTACACCTGGAACGAATTGAAGAAATTACGACTGAAGGATTCTGAAGGGAATGTTACTCTTTATCGGATTCCACTTTTGTCTGAGGTTTTTGCGTGGTGTAAGGGGAAAACCGTTTTAAATGTGGATGAAAAGGATGTTCCTTACAAAATGATTGCCGACTTGATTCATCAATATCATGTTGAGGGCAATGTCTTACTGACTGTTCACAATGCGAAAGAAGCAGCTCAGTATCATGCCCTTGACAGCCAATTTTTTTTTCGAAGCCTATGTGCTGGATCTTGAAGCGATCGCGCAATATGAATCGTCAGGGATTCCTTGGGATCATATAGTAGCTTATACAGGGGCAACAGACAATCCTGAAAACAGGGCTATTTATGATGCCCTGCATCAGCGAGGGGTTCGTTGTATGATTTCGGGTGCTCCGTCGATAGATAAAAAATATTACCAAGGGGAAAAGGATGCCTTTAATAATATCATTAAACATGGGGCGGATAACATTGAATCTAATATCCCAATAGAAGCAGCAAAAGTTAGAGAAGGTTATTTAAATTCTAAAAGGGGAAAAAGCTATTACGGGATGCAGGAAATCCCCCTTTCAAAATCACTGTCCCTTCCGTTGGTGTTTCCTGAAGATGTGCATATAAAAAGGAAATAACGGGACACAATGACACATCTAAAAAATAAACAATTATGAAAAGAATAGTTTTTCTTTTAAGCCTGTTGCTTTTTTCTCTGAATTTTGTAAAAGCAAAAGAGCCGGATACTTCGGGCTGGAAAATTACAGCAAATGAACCGTCGCATTACATAGGCATTTCACTTGCTTCTGGGCGGATCGGCCTACTTTCTTCGGCTTCCCCTTTTCAGGTGCAATCCATCCTGCTCAATAATGTTTTTGAATATTATGTTTTTGACCAGACGAGCCATTCGCAAACAAGTCATGTTTTGAAAGGGCTCAACTTTGCCTGTCTGGATATGGTAATAGACGGCGATACAATTACGGAAAAGAATATTCGGAACTGGGAGCAGGTGCTGGATATGAAAGAGGCGAAACTTGTCACTTCGTTTCGTTATAAGGATAAGGCAAAAATCAGTTATTCGCTTTATGCCTTACGGGGGATGCCTTATGCTGCATTAACTGATGTCCAGATTACAGCTTTGGAAAACGTGCAAGTAACTGTTGGAGGTAAAATAACTTCTCCTTTAGAATACAAACCCGTATTGCAGATATATAAGAAGTTACACGACAATGAAGCATTTATGCCTTTATTACAAACGGTTGTGAAGAGTTCAACAGGGAAACACACGCTTGCTGCAACAGCCACGTTTGTTTTTGAAGACCATCTTTCCCCGGAACTGAAAGAAGTCGTGGATTCTCCCTTCAGCCATTCGCTGGTTTTTAATACAGAAGTAGAAAAGAATACAACGTATCAGTTTTCTTGGGCCGGGGTAATTTGTACAACGGGCGATTTTTCCGATCCGCAAAGCGAGTCGGAACGGATGGCCATTTACATTTTGCAGGGCAATAAAGAGGCTGTAATTGCCGACCATATAAAAAAATGGGATGCTTTGTGGCAGGGAGATATCGAAATAGAAGGCGACCCGGAATCACAAAAAGATGTCAGGCTGGCACTTTATCACCTGTATGCTTTTTCCTGTCCGGGGTCGGGGTTGAGTATCCCTCCAATGGGACTGTCGTCACAGGGATATAACGGGCATATTTTTTGGGATGCTGAATTGTGGATGTATCCTCCCCTTTTGGCTCTTCATCCTGATTTGGCCCGATCAATGGTTGATTACCGATACAACCGTTTACATAAGGCAGAGCAAAAGGCTTCCAATTACGGATACAAAGGAGCAATGTTTCCCTGGGAATCAGATGACACCGGCGAAGAAGCCACCCCCACATTTGCCCTAACGGGAGCCTTCGAACAGCATATTACGGCAGATGTGGGCATTGCTTTCTGGAATTATTTCAGGGTAACAAAAGATACTTTATGGCTGAGACAGGAAGGATTTCCGGTACTTGAAAAGATTGCCGATTTTTGGGTAAGCCGGTCAACTGAAAACATAGATGGTTCTTATTCCATTAATAATGTTGTCGGAGCTGATGAATATGCACAAAATATTGATGATAACGCGTTTACCAATGGTGCTGCGAAATTGGCGCTGAATTATGCAACACGGGCGGCAGAAGTATTGAACAAGAAAGCCGAACCACTGTGGAATAAAGTTGCAGAAAATTTATGTTTCTACTTTTTCCCTGAGGGGGTGACCAAAGAATATAAAAATTACAATGGGCAAACGATAAAACAGGCCGATGTAAATATGCTGGCCTACCCGTTAGGAATTGAAACAGATTCTGCAACCATTATCAGGAACCTGAAATACTATGAGGGGAAGATGGATAAAAACGGCCCGGCCATGGGGGCTGCAATTCTCTCGGTCTTATCATCGAGGTTAGGACAGCCGGATGAAGCTTACCGATTGTTCAAAAAATCTTATGTGCCGAATAAACGGACGCCGTTTGGAGCATTGGCAGAATCGGCTTACAGCAACAATCCTTACTTTACGACGGGGGCAGGCGGAATGTTACAGACCGTAATTTTCGGTTTTGGCGGATTGGAGTTTACCGATCAGGGAATAGTACAACAAAAAGCTTTTTTGCCCAAGGAATGGAAAAGACTGATTATAAGAATTTCGGGCTCGGATAAGGTTTATGAAGTTATACCGTAAGTTTCATTGGAAGGGGAGCCATTTTGATTATCATTTAAACGATATTTTATGAGAAGATTAATTTTGTTTTTTGTACTTTATTTATCTGTTTTTTCAATAACAGAAGCACAACCGAAGACACTTTTGTTGAAAGATATCTATATCCGCGACCCGTTTATTTTACCCGATACGCTCACCGGAGAATATTATATGTACCGAAGTGCGTCAGTAACAACTTCCGAAGTGCAAGCGACTGGTGGAGTGGAAGTTTTTACAAGTAAAGATTTGGTTCATTGGAAAGATCCTGTACAGGTGTTGGTTGTTCCTGTCGATAATTGGACAACTGGTATTGTCTGGGCGCCGGAAGTACACTGTTATAGTGGAAAATATTATTTGTTTGCAACACTGACGAGCCCTGTTCAGTGGAAGAAAAGTGATTCGCAGGAATACCCTTTCAGGGGAACACAAATATTTTGGTCAGAAAGTCCGACAGGCCCGTTCCTTCCATTTGAAAATAAACTGCCGCAGACCCCGATGGATGAAATGGCCCTGGACGGGACATTGTGGGTGGAAAACGGAAAACCCTACATGGTTTATTGCAACGAATGGGTACAGGTTCAGGACGGGACGATGAAACTACTCCCGTTAAACCAGGACATGTCAGCGCCTGACGGTTCGGTAGTCCGCCTGTTTAACTCATCGGCAGCCCCATGGTCAACCGGGTTGGACACCGGGAAACCGGGTAAAAGTTATGTTACCGATGGCTGCTTTTTATACAAAACAAAAACAGGAAAACTCCTGATGATATGGTCGAGCTTTAGTCATGGTGAGTATGCCATGGGTATTGCAGAATCGGTAACAGGACGAATAACCAGGCCCTGGAAGCAACAGGCAGAACCCCTGTTCACCCAAAACGGGGGACATGGGATGATTTTTACCGATTTTGACGGAAAGCTCTGTTTGGTACTTCATAGCCCCAATTCTCCCGGTGGTTCAGAGCGAGCGCATATTTTTGAGCTGGAAGATATCGGGAATACATTAAAGCTAAAAAATAATTAATTATGAAACGAGCATGTAAATTATTTACACCCAATCAAATGATTAAAATACATGCGAGTTCCACTCTATACCTTAGAAAACAAACAATTTTAATAATATGAAAAGAATAATCTTCTTTCTTAGCCTGCTACTTTCCACCGCAGTATACTCCCAATCTCCGGTTGAAAACTTCTTTCCAAAAGAGGAACTCTTTAAATTGGGATCCTATTATTATCCAGAACAATGGGATTCTTGCCAGTGGGAGCGCGATTTAAAGAAGATATCAGAAATGGGTATCCGTTTTACCCACTTTGGCGAGTTTGCTTGGGGGATGTTGGAGCCAGAAGAAGGCAGCTATAATTTTGGATGGCTGGACCGGGCTGTTGCTTTGGCTGAAAAGTATGGGTTAAAAGTTATTATGTGCACGCCCACGCCCACACCTCCGGTATGGTTATCGAAAAATTACCCGGATATACTCATACAGCGGGACAACGGGATAAAAATTCAACACGGACGTCGTCAACATGCATCCTGGAGCAGCGACCGTTACCGGGGCTATGTGAAAGATATTGTATCCCGGTTGGCGGAACGTTATGGCAATAACCCTACTGTTATCGGCTGGCAGATTGATAACGAACCGGGTCATTACGGTATGGTTGATTACAGCGAAAATGCACAGGAAAAATTCCGTGCATGGTTGCGTAACAAATATGGCACTGTCGAGGAGCTGAATAAAACCTGGGGCAACACTTTTTGGAGCGAAAGTTACCAAGACTTTGATCAAATACGCCTGCCTAATCAGCAGGAACTACCCGAGAAACCAAATCCCCATGCCATGCTCGACCTGAACCGTTTTATGGCCGATGAGCTGGCCGGGTTTATAAATATGCAGGCCGACATTTTGCGGCAGCATATCAGCAAGGAGCAATGGGTTACCACAAACCTGATTCCCATCTTCAATCCGGTAGACCCGGTACGCATGAGCCATCTGGATTTTACAACCTACACGAAATACCTGGTTACAGGCCATAAAATGGGTGTAGGCAATCAGGGTTTTCGATTGGGGAACCCCGAGGATATTGGGTTTGCCAACGACCAGTTCCGAAATTTTGTAGGAAAGACATACGGGGTTATGGAGCTACAGCCCGGACAGGTAAATTGGGGAATCTATAATCCTCAGCCTATGCCCGGTGCTGTGCGTATGTGGGTATATCATGTTTTTGCCGGTGGTGGCAGATTTGTGTGTAATTACCGTTTTCGCCAGCCTTTAAAAGGAAGTGAGCAATATCATTACGGAATGGTTATGACAGATGGGGTTTCTTTATCTCCCGGAGGAGAAGAATATGTACAAATTGCCGGGGAATTGAAAAAATTGCGAGAGGCTTATAATCCCAAAAATAAGATGCCAAAATTGCTTTCAGCACGTCAAACAGCAATGCTTTTTGATATGAATAATTATTGGGAAACAGAATTTCAGAAGCAAACCGATCAATGGTCAACCATGTCGCATGTAAATAAATACTATAATGTATTGAAAGAATTCGCCGTTCCTCTTGATATTATTACCGAGAAAGATGATTTTTCAGCATACCCATTTCTTATAGCGCCTGCTTTTCAGTTGTTGGACAGTGCATTGGTAGAACGCTGGACAAAATACGTTAAAGATGGCGGACATTTAGTGCTGACCTGCCGCACCGGACAGAAAGACCGGAATGCAAAACTGTGGGAAGCGCCCCTGGCAGCGCCAATCCATCAGTTAGCCGGGATCGACAACTTGTTTTATGATCACATGCCACGAAGTTTATATGGGCATATTGTTTTCGGCGGGAAAGAATATAATTGGAACAACTGGGCAGATGTGGTAACACCCATGCCCGAAACAGATGTTTGGGCTACTTATGACGATCAATTTTACAAAGGCGCAGCTTGTGTTATCCATCGTAAGTTGGGCAAGGGAACAGTAACCTATATTGGCGCCGATACCGATGATGGCAAACTGGAAAAAGAGGTGCTACACCGTGTTTATGAAGAGGCAGGTGTTCCAACTGAAGATTTGCCTTATGGCGTGGTAAAAGAATGGCGCGATGGTTTTTATATTGTCTTGAACTATACTTCTGACGTGCAGCAAATTGTCATTCCGGATAAAGCGGAAATTATTATAGGAAGCGCCCGCCTTAAACCCACAGGTGTTGTAATCTGGAAAGAATAACACAAATAGACATAAGAGTTTAATGACTTATAACGTGACTAAAATGAATGCCTTATCATATATGATCCCCAAAAAATCGGCCGTTTTAATGTTTTTGTTTTCTGTTTTCCTTTTTTCGTGTAATTATCAAAGGCCTGCCGAACCCCTGCTGATTAAAAAAGCGCTTCCGGTGTGGGCGAAAGGGCGCGAAACGGAGATGAACCTGAATCTTGGATTTCATGGTGTTTTTAAGGCAGAAAAGGGACAGGATGTAAAACTGAAAATAACAGGCTCAACACTATATCGTGTTTTTCTTAACGGGAAATACCTCGGTTATGGACCGGCGCGTACGGCACATGGTTTTTTTCGTGTTGACGAGTACGACCTGAACGACCGCCTAAAGCAGGGGGCAAACGTTGTGGCAGTTGAGGTGGCCGGCTATAATGTAAACTCTTATTATACCCTAGATCAGCCTTCGTTTTTGCAAGCCGAAGTGGTGTCCGGCAACCGTGTTTTGCTCGCAACCGGTAAAGATCCCGGTTTTAGTGCTTTCGAGGTAAAAGAACGTTTGCAAAGAGTTGAACGCTATAGCTTTCAGCGGCCATTTACCGAATACTATCGATTAAATGAAAATGCGCGTACGTGGAGAAATACCGAAGCAAAACCCGCCGAAACCCTGGAATTGACTGTGCAACAGGGGGGAAAGCTTCTACCCCGGAATTTGTTACTTCCTGATTTTGGCATTGTCCATCCGCAAACAATTTATTCAACGGGAACGCTTGAAAAGAAGATTCCGGCCAACTATGTAATAAATCGCTCGCTTACCGGCATTAGCGACATTTTCAAAGGTTATCCCCAAAAAGAACTGGAGACTATTCCCTCGCTTTGGTTGCAGGAAATTGCAACCGCATCGCAGGAAAGAACGGACAAACCGTACAGCGCCCCTTTTAGGGTTGCCGAAAACTGCTTTTTAACCTGTGATATGGGAACTAACCTTTCGGGATTTATCGGGGCCAAAGTGAGCTGTTCAAAACCTTCAAAATTGGTTTTTGTTTTTGATGAAATTTTAACGGATGGTGATGTGCAACCCAAAAAACGAGCCGCAGATGTAAATAATTATCTGGTTTATGAGCTGAAACCGGGAAATTATAGTTTAGAGTCTTTCGAAAGCTATACTTTTAAATTTCTGAAAATAATGGTGCAGGAAGGAGCGTGTACTTTTGGTGATGTTCATTTGCGGGAATATGCTTATCCTGAACATCCGCTGGCTGGCTTTAACTGTGACAACGAAAAGCTGAATGCAATATATAAGGCCGCTGAGCAAACTTTTCGTCAGAACTCGGTAGATATTTTTATGGACTGCCCATCGCGAGAAAGAGCCGGCTGGCTTTGCGATAGCTATTTTATGGCAATTATGGAAAAAGAGCTTACTGGAAAATCAACAGTGGCTTATAATTATTACGAAAATTTTGCCTTGCCCGATAGTTTTGCCTTTCTGCCTGATGGGATGCTTCCAATGTGCTATCCGGCCGATCATAACGATGGCATTTTTATTCCGAACTGGGCAATGTGGTTTATTTTCCAGATTGAAGATTATGCCAGCCGAGGTGGAGATCCGGAGCTTATTGCAAAATTAGAACCCCGCGTAGCTAAATTGCTCGATTATTTTGCTCAGTTTGAAAATGAAGAGGGGTTGCTTGAAAAATTGCAAAGTTGGGTCTTTTTAGAATGGTCAAGAGCTAACGATTTTGTTCAGGATGTTAATTATCCAACCAATATGCTCTACAGTGCTGCCCTCGAAAAAGCTGGAAAATTGTATGATAACAAATTGTGGATAGAAAAAGCAGTAAACGTAAAACAAATCATCTTAAAACAATCCTTTAACGGGAATTTTTTTGTTGACAATGCTGTCCGGGATTCCGAAGGAAATCTTCGCGTAACAAACAACACCACCGAAGTATGTCAGTATTACGCTTTCTTTTTCAATATTGCCACGCCCGGCTCTCACCCGGGATTATGGCACAAATTAACCAGCAATTTTGGCCCCAACCGCAACGATAAAGCTACTTATTCCGAAGTTTTCGGTGCCAATGCTTTTATCGGGAACTATCTTCGTATGGATGTGCTGTCGCGTTATGGCTTTCAGAAGCAACTGCTGGGCGAGATTCAAGATTACTTTTATTATATGGCCGAACAAACGGGCACGCTTTGGGAAAATATGGATGCACATGCCAGTTGTAATCATGGTTTTGCCTCTTACCTGGGGCATATTTTGTACCGTGATGTGTTAGGGATTTACTCCATTGATTATCATAAGAAAGAAATAATAATTCGCTTCACTAACTTGGAGCTGAACTGGTGCAGCGGAACAATACCTGTGGAGAACGATACCATTGAATTAAGCTGGAAACGACATGGAAATCAGCTGAGTTATTCGCTGAAAGTGCCAGAAGGATTCAAAATTAATATTGAAAACAAAAGTTCTTTAATCTTGAATGAGGTTGTAGATCATTAAATCCAAAAGTATGAAATCATATCAGCCTATATTCCTTATCATTTTGTTGTTTCTAAGTGCGTGTTCTATCGATAACAAAGAAATTTCCTCCCAAAAACTTGAAACAGGTTTTAAAAATGTTCCTGATTCTATTCAAACCAGTGTTTACTGGTATTGGATTTCAGACAATATCTCGAAAGAAGGTGTGGAGAACGACTTGATATCGATGAAAAAAGCTGGAATAAACCGTGCATTCATCGGTTACATTGGGCAGGATAATGTGCCTTATGGAAAGGTGAAAATTTTTAGTGACGAATGGTGGGACATCCTTCATGCGGCATTAAAAAAAGCTACGGAGTTAGACATCGAAATCGGTATTTTTAATTCGCCGGGTTGGAGCCAGTCGGGAGGACCGTGGGTAGAAGCCGATGAGGCTATGCGTTATTTGGCAACATCAGAGTTACATGTAAAAGGGCCGCAAAAACTGAATCAGAAACTCGAAAAGCCGGTGGAGCCTTTTCAGGATGTAAAAGTGATTGCCTATCCCGAATCAAAATTTTATGAGCAGATTTTTGATTCAAAAACAGGAAAAATCACATCTTCTCCAAAAGCAACAGGCTTATCAAAACTGGTAGATAAAAATGCCGAAACCGGAATTAATTTTCCGGCAAACGGAAACTTCATTATTGATTTCGAAGCCAAAGCACCTTTTACAGCACGCAGTCTTTCAATTACTTCGATAAAAGCACCGATAAATAATCCGGCAGAACTTCAGGTAAAAGAAAGCAATGGGGAATATCGTACTATTTCTGAATTTCAGATTGACCGATACAACGCCGCTTTAAATGTAGGTTTCGAACCTTACGCTCCGGTTGTTGTGTCATTCCCGCCTGCAACAGCAACGCAATTTCGTGTTATCGTTAAGAATATAAATCCGGGGAATGGTTTGGCTGAAGTAGAGTTATCTTCCGCACCGCGTGTTGAGCGTTACCCGGAAAAAACGTTGGCAAAAATGTTCCAGACACCGCTGCCTTACTGGAAAGAATACCAGTGGCGCGAGCAGCCCGAGCCGGGCGAAAATGATGCAGTAATTGATGCGTCTCAGGTAATTGATTTATCTGAAATGTTAGCTGCCGACGGTACATTGAATTGGGATGTTCCCGAAGGAAACTGGGTAATCCTGAGAACAGGAATGACACCAACCGGAGTGACCAATGCTCCTGCATCGCCCGAAGCTACAGGTTTGGAGATAGACAAAATGAGCAAAAAGCATGTGGAGAAGCATTTCTACGCATACATTGGCGAGATTTTGAAACGTATTCCCGAAGCAGATAGAAAGACTTTTAAAGTGGTGGTTCAGGATAGTTATGAAACAGGAGGGCAGAATTTTACCGACGATTTTTTAGCTGAATTCAAAGAAAAATATGGTTATGACGCACTTCCGTATTTGCCGGTTTACAACGGTTTCGTGGTAAACAGTCAGTTGGAATCCGACCGCTTTTTATGGGACGTTCGCCGCATGGTGGCTGATAAAGTAGCTTACGATTATGTTGGTGGCTTAAGAGATGTAAGTCATAAACACGGGCTGCATACCTGGCTGGAATGCTACGGGCATTGGGGATTTCCAGGCGAATTTTTGATGTACGGCGGACAGTCGGATGAAATTGGTGGCGAATATTGGAGTGAAGGAGAACTGGGAAATATTGAAAACAGGGCAGCCACTTCTGCAGGTCATATTTACGGGAAAACAAAAATATCAGCAGAATCCAATACTGTTGCCGGCGGCTCTTTCAGTCGTTACCCCGCGAGATTTAAAGAACGTACAGATCGGTTTTTTGCTGAAGGTATTAATAACACCCTTCTGCATGTTTATATTTCTCAACCCTACGAAGATAAAAATCCGGGAGTGAATGCCTGGTTTGGAAACGAGTTCAACCGAAAAAATACATGGTTCGACCAAATGGATGTTTTTGTTGATTACCTGAAACGTTCCAACTACATGCTTCAACAAGGACTGAACGTAGCCGATGCAGCTTATTTTATCGGAGAGGATGCTCCTAAAATGACAGGGATTACCGATCCCGAGCTTCCGGTTGGTTATCAGTTCGACTACATGAATGCCGAAGTTATCGAAAGATACATGACCGTAGAAGATGGTTTGATCACTTTACCACACGGTACTCAATACCGGATTTTGGTGTTGCCGAAACTAGGGACTATGCGTCCCGAGTTGTTGGCAAAAATCAAGAACCTTGTTAACGAAGGAGCTGTGGTACTTGGACCGGCGCCTAAACGTTCACCTAGTCAGCAAAACCAGCCTGAAGCAGATTTGCAGGTTCTCGAAATGGCTGTCCAGTTGTGGGGCGATGTTGATGGTGTGAATGTAAAATCACGAAAAGTGGGCAATGGCTTGATTATGGACGGTTTGACAATGACCGAGGCTTTTGCAATGATCAACTGCGTGCCTGATTGTAAGTTGCCGGAAGATAATAGTGTCCATTATGGGCACCGAACAGTAAATGGAGCAGAAGTTTATTTTGTAAGTAACCAAACCGATAAAACAAAAATAGTTACTCCCGAATTTCGTATAAGCGGTTACCAACCCGAACTTTGGGATGCAACAACCGGAACAGTCAGGGAACTTTCAGCCTATGACCAGTTGGAGAATACAACAGCCGTTCCTCTTAAACTGGCACCTTACGAAAGTGCATTTATTGTATTTCGTAAAAAAGCCGGAAAAGCAAAAACTCAAGGAGTGGAGGCCAATTATCCTGAACCAACTGTTCTTGTTGATTTTAACCAGCCCTGGAAAGTTCAGTTCGATGCTTCGCAACGCGGGCCAGAAGAACCAGTCGTCTTTGATAAACTGATCGACTGGACACAGTCTACCGATGATAGAATCAAATACTACTCTGGGACAGCTTCTTATGAGCAAGTCTTTAACATAGACGCTTTGCCAAACGAAGAAAATATTTTACTCGGTCTGGGCGATTTAACAGCCATGGCCAAGGTTTATGTGAATGGAAAATATGCGGGCGGTATTTGGACGCCTCCTTATCAGCTTGATATTACTGATTTTGTAATTCAGGGCGAAAATACACTTCGGGTAGAAGTGGTTAATACCTGGAAAAACAGATTAATTGGCGATTTAAACTTGCCGGAGAGCGAACGCCAAACATGGTGTCCGGTTAACGAGTACAACGCCAACAGTAGCTTGCAAGCTTCAGGTTTATTTGGACCTGTTACTGTTTCAAGTATAAGATATTAATAATTTAAGTTTCCTAGTTGTTAATTTTCTGTTATTCAAGATGTTATATTTTAAAATTTCGCACATAATTCACGTTAAATTACAGATATACAATAAAATACAGCGTTACTGGCATGTCACACAATTCGTTTTTGTCTGAAAGAAGGGGAAATAAACTTCATTATCTCCTCTTCTCTTTGGCTATCATGGATTACTTCTTCTATTAATCCCATACAATCAATTTTTAATAGCTTT
>Ga0172378_10000780_pt1 | contig 28729 bp, 53 predicted proteins | sample GrowelOW332metaG_FD_119755 | JGI IMG/M metagenome (GOLD analysis project Ga0172378, IMG submission 119755) | Groundwater microbial communities from an aquifer near a municipal landfill in Southern Ontario, Canada - Pumphouse #3_1 metaG | ecosystem: Environmental > Aquatic > Deep subsurface >...
AACGGCTTAAGACCTGGACTATTACAAGAGACTTTAGCAGACCTTAAAAACTGTTCAAGTTTCAATGATGGTAAAAAGTATTATCTATGTATTCCAGGTAGTGGAAAGGTTTATATTTGGGATTACTCACTAGGGTATAACTTAAATAATCCAGAAACATTGCATTGGTTCATATACGACAACATACACGCAAATAGTTTCTTTATGATAAATAATGTCTTGTGCTATTCTTCAAGTGTTAATGGCTCAGCAGTAAGGTTTATTGATGCTTTCAATGATTTCGGTCAACCTATAAATGGTAAATGGAAATCGAAATTAATGGATTTCGGCATATCGGAGTTTTATAAAAATGTAACTGAAATGTGGTTGACTACTAGGGCGAATTCAGATAGTTCAATAACGATTAATCATTATGACGATAACAACACAATGATAAGTACGTCAATAGTTCCTAAGTCAGCTACTAAAAGTTTTAGTTGGGATGATTGGGATTGGGATGATTTCACTTGGGACTTTCAAAAGTTCGCTCCCACAATGAAATATAGACCAGGAGTAAAAAACATCAGATATTACCAAATTGAAATAACAAATAATGAATTCAACGAAAATTTATCCATTGTAGCTTTAGTTATAAAATGGATAAGCACTCGCAAGGTCAAGTGATAAAAATAGAATAAAGGAGTGGTTATATGGCTTTTGCATTTGTTCCGCCAACAGGATTAAATGATGTTACAAATTTTCCAACAAAAGATACTTTAATAAGAAAACATATACAAGATTTATTACAACAAATACCAGACTATTTTGAATCTGATTTATTCGATACTGCTAGTTTAAATAGTAACGGATGGTTTAAACATAAAAAAACAGGCTTTATAATTCAGTGGGGGAGAGGAGTAACTGGAATGTCAAATGGCATTGCGGATGCACAAATATTTTTTCAATTTGCTTATCCTAATGCGTGTTTCGGGGTGTTTGTAAATGGGGAAGAAACAAGTAACGCAGGAACTACCGGTAGTTCTAATGTAACACGACAATTAAACGCAAACGCAGAAGTTATTACAAAAAATGTATTTACTATTAGAGGTAGAAATATTATTGATACAAATGGCGCACAAGCTACTTATAAATGGTTTTCAATTGGAAATTAGAGGATGTGAATAGTTAAAATGGAAGAAAATTATTTATTAAATTATGACGAAATAACAGGAGAAATAAAAGGATTTTTTTTGAGAAGCCAGAACAAGGATATCCCTTTTCCAACTATAGAAATCACACTAGCAAAACGTAATTTTTATAGTTACCATATAGGAAAGTATAAAATAAACATTCAAACTTTAGAGGAAGAATTAGTCCCAACAGTAATAGATAACACACCTCAGCCGAAAACAGAACTAGAATTAATCATACAAAGAACAGAAGCGGTCGAAGGAGCATTAGTATTTTTTATGGAACTATAAACAATGATGAAAGAGGTGATTATGTGTATTTATTTGTTATGTCAATGTGGCGCCAACACAAAGTTGATGCTGCTAAAGTTCAATTTTATGTACCTAAGTTCATAACGCAAGCCGAGTGTGACGAAATAATTGCAACTCCACAATTTACAGAAACAGAAATGCAATCAATGGAGTCACTTTAATTAGTGGCTTTTTCTTATTAAAAAGGAGGAATGACCTATCGCTTATGAGGATATTTACGCTAGATATAATAAACTGTATGCCTCACAAAACAACTCATTGCTAAACAAAAAAAATGCAGCAATAACAGGTTACAACAATCAAACCAAACAAACTAATAATCAATATGCAACTATTGCTAATAATCTTAAAAATAAATTAACTCAAGCCAAATCAAATTATACTACACAACAAGGTGATGTTAATTCTAAATATAATAATCTTTATTCTACATATAATAATCAACAATCTGCTAATACTACTAAATTTAAGAACCTATATACTGGGTTAGACCAGGAGCGTGGTGTAGCTAAAGAAACTAAATATACCGATAGTAATGCGGTAGATACTGGAGTTAATCAGAATCTTAATAGGGTTCAAGAAATCATGGCGAAGAATGGTTGGTCTGGTGGCGGCGAGAATCTTCAAGCACAATTGAATAGTAATAGTGACCGCAGTAATGGTCAAGGCAGAGTTACACAGGACTTTAACAAGGGTATGCAAGGCATTGCGAATACTCAACAGAATTACAAAGGTCAAGAAGCAGGCATAAACAATGAGATAAATACCAGTAGAACTAATTCACAAGGAGACCAAGTCTCTGATTTAAGCACATTATTAAATGGATATAATTCTAATACAAATGATATAAATGGTGATATATCTTCAAGCGCTGCGGAACAGAAAACTAAACTTCAAGAGATTATGAATGCTATTAATTCAGCTAATAGTGGGTATAGTTCAGATAGCACCGCATTACGTAGTCAATTAGATAGTGAAGCCGGCGGAGAAATCGCACAAGTTCAAGCGGTAGAACGTCAACAAGCTTATGAAGCTAAACAACAAGCTATTCAAAGAGCGTATGAAAAACAGCAGAGCGATATCGCATATAGTAGACAAGTTGCACAAGCACAAGCAAGTGCCAGGGCATCAGCTAGTAGAGCGAGTGCATCAAGGGCAAGTTCAGCAGCTAAAAAATCAAGCGCAGCGGCTCAACCTACAAGCGGAGTTAATACAAAAATTACTGATATTAATTCAATTGTAAATGGTCATGATTACAGTATATCTGAAAAGCAAAGAATATTAACTAATTATAGCAATGATTTAAAAACACAAACTGGCGCAAATGCTAAATATTTAATTACTTACGTTGCACAAGCACAAGCAAAGGTTAAAAAAGAAATGTCTGATTTTGTTAACGCAGGAAGATATGCAGGCATGTAAGGAGGAAATGTATGGGTAATAGTTTAGCTAAGTTTGGTAGTAATGGTAGATACACCGCAAAAAAAAAGAAAGAAACAGAATCAACCGATACTTCAAGTACCCTAAGTAGTTATAAGGCTCCTTCAAATTCTATTGCTAAAAAATATGGTAGTAATGGTTCTATTTCAGATGATAGTTCAAGTTTTAAAAGTGCATATGAGTTTAAACCAAGTACACCTTTTAAATCTAGCATTAAGCCAGTTGTGAAAGCTACAGTTTTAAAGCCTACAATTTCAATTAAAAAAACAGAAGTAGCTAAACCTTCTAAATTTAAAAAAATACTTCAAACAATGTTTGGTGATCCAAGCAAACGCCAAGGAAGAGTTAAACCTACTTCAAAAGAAATAAAGTACAACAAATTTAAAGCAGAAAATCCAGACACACCAAACTTTTTAAAACCTTTAGGGTATGCGCTTGAAACTCCACACAGAATTGCACCTGTTCAAAGATTAATGAATAAAACTGCCGATTTTCTTAATATAGATATGGTTAATCAAAAAGGTAAAAAAATACAACCTATGACTACTAAAAATAAAATAGTTGATAGTGCTATTGATATGGGTGGAGCGATTGTTGGCTCTGCCTTTACTGGCACACCAGGGAATAATTTATTAACAGGAACTGACAAAATTGCAGAAATGGCAGGGATGAAATTAGCAGGCAAAACAGGAAAGAAATTTTTAGGCTCGTACGCTAGAGGTTCAGTTGATGCAGGACTTTCAACCGCACTAGAAGGAGTTGCAAAGGGTAGGTCAATAAAAGAAACTGCTAAACAAAGTGCTATTAATTCAGTTTTTGGCGGTGCTATGTTTAGTGGCGGTTCTGCAATAAGTAGCAAATTAAATAAAATAAAACCGTCTAAAATAGAAACTCCCAAAATAGAGACTCCCACAGAATCTTTAAGGTTAAAACGTACATTGAAACAAAATATACCTACTGAAAATATGAGTCCAGTTAAACCAATAGACCAATTTCGTGAGGTCGCGCAAAAGATTGAAACTCCTAAGGTTAACAATCCTAAAGGCACGTTAAAACCTCAGATAGTTAAAATGAAATCTGATACCATGCCGTTAGTAGATAGGACGTTTGAAAATGTTGGTAATAAAAAAGTCAATGCTTATCAATATGATAATCCTACTTTAAAACCTTATATCAAAAATGAAGCTAATATTATCAAAGGCGAGTTAGAACGTACTCTTAAACCTTCTAAGGGAGCGAATAATGTTAATGGTGAAAGTATAGGTTATGGAAACAAACGTGTCACTAGTGAGAGCATGGCAATTATAAAAGATACTACAGGCGCATCATATGAGAAAATTAACAAGGCTTTAGATGATATAGTTGTAGACCATGGTAGAGAAAATAATGCACTAGCTAAAAAGGTTGAATTAGTTATAGATGATAGATTAAGCAATGGCTATAGAGAGGATGTTTTGGGTTCAGACATTCCTTCACATGGCGAATATCTTCAAGAAAAGAAGTTCATAAATGATATGCCAAGTGAATTAAACACTAGTACATTTAAAAAGGCTAATCAAGGCACACAGAGAGTTTTAAAACCTACTAATACAATTACACCAATGGATAATCAATTACGTCCTACAGTAGCTAAAAACGATATGTTAAGCACTAATATGGATATGGACAAGGGCGGTTTTAATTTAGGTTCAGAACAAACATTTAAAACACCAGAAGGAATTGAAATGAGCGGTCAACCTGCAAAAGTTAGTAAAGTTTATTCTAATACTCTTAAAAATACTGATTTAATGAGCAAAGTTGAAAAGGATATGCTAGATACAAAAGACTTTTCATATGACCCTTATACTGAAAAAATGAGCATGGCAAAGGCTAAAGAACGTATAGATATTGATATTGATGGAGAAATTAAAAACCTCAATTCAAAGGAAATTTATAGTGGTGAAGATGTTGATACAATGTTCAGTATTTTAGACAGCAAATTATTGAAAGAAGCTAGGGAAACAGGCAATTACACAGAATCTAAAAACTTCTTAAAAAATATTCGTAAAGCAGGAACAGAGGGAGGGCGAACTTCTCAATCGTTTGCTAAATATTCACGTACTCCAGAAGGTCAATTAATCAAAGCACAAAGGGCGATTGATGCGGTTGAGGATGGTTTAAAGAAATCTAATCCTAATTTAATTAAGGATATAGAAACTCAAACCAAACAAATTATGAAAGATATTAGTCAAATGACCGATAAGCAAAAAGAAGCTAGATTAAAACAGATATTCGGTAAAAAGAATAAGGCTCAAACTAAAAGCGTAATAGAAAAGGTTAATGAATTAATCGAACTAGGCGCATATGATAAAGAATCATTAAGAGATTTAATAAAAGCAAAAGAAGGTATACCAACGCTTGAAAGTTCTGATATTAAATTCATCAATGATCACATGAAACTAGCTAATGATGCTATTCCAGACAGTTATGAAAATAGAATGGAACTTGCTAAAGTAGGCGGATTAATAGCCGAAAAAACTCCATCAACTAATATGGAAAAACTTCAAGCAGCACAAAGAATTTCAATGTTATTTAATCCCAAAACCACTATAGTTAGGAATCCTTTAGGTAACACATTATTAAATACTGCGGAATCAATTAAAAATATTCCTGGTGCTGCAATAGATAGAGTTGTTTCAGGTGTTAGAAAATCAGAGAGAACGACAATACTTGTACCTATTACTAAAGGTAAGGCAGCGTTAAAAGGTGCTAAACAAGGTATTAACGAATGGAGAATGGATATTAAGAATGGTGTTGATACTGGTGTAACTGGTGGAGGTATGGAACTCCCAAACAAAAGTAAAATATTTAATGAGAGTGCTAAAAATCCAGTTCAAAGAATTATTAATAAATCTGCTAATAAATTGCATGGCATAGTTGCGAAATCACTGAAATTAGGTGATACACCTTTTTACAATGCAGCTTATTCAGAAAGAATTGCGGAACTTAAGATAATAAGAAAAACTAATGTTGTAACTGATTTAATGAAAGAAGAAGCTAACCTTTATGGACTTGAACGGACTTTACAGAATGATAGCGCAATGTCCTCATTATTCACAGGCATTAAAAAAGGTAATTATAATGGTAAACATAGTGGAGCCGAAACAGTTCACCAACTAGTTGCTAATTTGATTTTACCTTTTGCGAAAACTCCCGCTAATGTTTTAGATAAGTTTTTAGATTATTCGCCAGTAGGAATATTAAAAGCAACAGGGCACGGATTAGCAACAAAAGGCAAAGGAACATTTAATCAAAAGAAATTTGTTGATACCATGGCGCGGGGACTCACAGGTACAGGGTTAGCGTTTGTAGGTTATAAAATGGCGGAAAAGGATTTAATAACTGGTGCTAGAAACAAAAACGCTAAGACAGAGAATTTTGAGACTTCACTTGGTAAAGCTAATTATGCTTTTAAGATTGGAGACAAATACCAAACTGTTGATTGGGCGTTGCCGGCTGCAGCCCCTTTAATGATGGGTGCAGACATATTTAATTCACTTAAGAAAAGTAAAAGCATGGGTGGAGCGTTGGCAGACGGTACTGGTAGTGCGGTTAATTTAATGTTTAATTCTACATTGTTACAAGGTCCATCAAGATTACTCGGTGGCTACAATCCCGCTGCAAGTTTAGCTAGCGGATTACTTGGAACAACCACACAAGCCACTCCTACATTTGGTAATCAATTAAGACAATTAAAAGACCCTTATGTTAGAGAGACATTTGACGAAAACCCATTAAAACAAACTGTTAATAAATTGGTTAATAGAGTCCCAGGACTATCAACCTCATTACCTAAAAAGATTAATACTAGTGGTGATGATATTAAAAACTTCCAAGGTAAAAATAATGTGTTCAATGTAATGCTTAATCCAGGCTTTAACACTAAATATAACGCAACCGCTACTCAAAAAGAAATCATGAGGTTGTATGATGATAGTGGAGAAACTGACCAAGTTCCTGGTATTGCTTCAAAGGTTATTAACAAGACTAAAAACAACCCTGCAATTAATTTAACTGGTGAGGAATTCTCGGCTTATCAAAAATTAATAGGAGAAACCACAATTAAGGCTTATAATGAAATTATAGGTACTACAAAATATGTCAATTCAGATGATACCGAAAAGGCTAGTATGTTAGCTAGTGCAATGTCTAAAGCAAAGGCACAAGCTAAAGAGGATACTTTAAGAGCCAGAGGACAATATGAAAAAGGAGGATATTAGTGGATAGTGGTTTTTCTTTGTGGAAAGGTGTGTTTCTCGTTGCTATAGTTTTAGTATATTTGTTTCAAGAGCCATTAAGTAAACTTATAAATAAGAAGTAACCTTGCAGAAATGTAGGGTTATTTTTTATGCAATGAAAGGAGTTGATGGCTTATTTGGTGGTTATGGTTCTTATAATTTGAAGCAAAATTAAAGTCCCTAAGGCAATCGTTAAATACACCTTAGAGACTAGCACATAATCTCGAAAGATTATAATTTATTATATTTACTTTCGACTATAAAAGTCAATAGGTGACATTTAGGAGGTAACCATGGTAGACGAAAGATATACAGATTTAAAAGAGGATTTTAAAGAGACCAAAAAAGATGTAAAGGAACTATCTAAAAGCATTACAACGATTGAAAAAAGCATGATTACAAGTGAAGCTACACAAAAGGCGATATTAGTTATTTTAACTACGAATAAAGAAAACCTTATTATATTAACTAAAGATATAGAAACTAAAGATATAAAATATACAGAGAGAATGGATGCAATAACTGAGGAAATTAATACCATAAAAGAGTTGCCTTATAAAAATTACGTTCGTATGAAATGGATATTTTACACCACTATGGCAGGCAGCGCTTGGGCGATTTACGAAAAAGTGTTAAAAGGTTTTATAGAAAACTTATTTAAATAGGAGGTTTTATTATGAATTTCAGTATTAATTGTGGTCACACGCTTAGCGGTATGGACAGTGGAGCAGTAGGAAATGGACTAAAAGAGCAGAACGTAACAAGGCAAGTGGGCAATTTAGTAATGACAAAACTAAAGGCACAAGGGCATAGCGTTACTAATTGTACAGTTGATTCAGCTAGTAGCGTTAGTAGTGCTTTAAATTCTATTTGTGCTAAGTCTAACGCAGTTAAAACAGATTTCTTTGTTAGTATTCACCTAAATGCTTTCAACTCGTCAGCGCATGGTACAGAGGTATTTACATATGGAGCAAAAGAAGTTAAACAAGCTAGAAACATGTTAAACAATATAGTTGCTTTAGGCTATACAAACAGAGGTTTAAAAGATGGTAAAGGCTTAGCAGTATTGAGAGGAACTAAAGCTACTGCAATGCTTATCGAATTATGTTTCATAGATAGCAAAAGCGATATGTCAAAATTCAATGCTGATAATATGGCTAATGCTATTGTATACGGACTAACAGGACAAAAGGTAGTAATTACACCTACAAAACAAACAAGTACCACACCGACCACAACAGGCACTATGTATCGTGTTGTAACTGGTTCATTTACAGACAGAGACAATGCCAATAAGAGAATTGCAGAATTAAAGGCGAAAGGGTTTGAAAGTTTCATAGATTTAAAATAAGAGGAGGTTTTATTAATGAATTTAAAATCAAGAATGAAAAATAAATATTTTTGGGTGGCTGCGGTTGCTCTAGTAGGTGCAGTAGTAAAACAATTCAATCCTAACTTAATACCAGAAAACTATGATGCTACAGTTACGATCGTGTTGGCTTCATTAGTTGCAATGGGTGTGTTAATAGACCCAAGTTCAGAAGGAATCACCGACAAAGAATAATTACATACAATAAAAGAAGGACACCTCAGATGTCCTTTATAATATATTTTCCTAAACCTTACTTAATTGTGAGGTTCTTTTTTTATTTCCTCTACTTTCAATTTAAAAGATTCAATATTTCCATCACCCTCATTTGTGCAAAGATTATCTTCTAATACGTCCCTTACATACAATTCAATATCACCGAACGAGCCTAAACCTTCATTAATTTCAATAGTCATTTTTAATTCCATTTATACACTCCTTATATATTAGTATGTTTTATAGTGTCGTAAAAGCCACCACAGTACCCACAGGAACATTTAAAATACTAAGTAATACAATTGCACCTCCTAGTAATATAACGTGTTTGCGTAGCTTTAAAGTGTGTTTGCGGTCACTGATAGCTTGATTAAGTCCATCACTACTAAATTGATAAGTTTTCATAATTTTTCTCCTCTTTAAGTGGTATAGTTTAATATATGTGTAAATGTATAGTTATGTGCATTAAAATATAATTATTTATTCTATTGTCATTTTGAATTAAGTGGAGTATAATGGAATTAAAGAGGTGATAAATATGAGCGAACTTTTAACAACTAAGGAAATTGCAAAGCGTTTAAAGGTGAATACAGTTACTATTAATAGATGGAGAAAAGAAGAAAATCCAGTACCTTTTTTGCAGGTAGGCAGGCAATTTAGGTATGAAATGGAAAAGGTTATTCAATGGTTAGAAGATAAAAAGGAGGTTCAGCAATAAATGGATAATAAAGTTACCACTACTAAAACAAAACTAATTGATTTTGACGAATGTCCTCAGTTTTCTGAAAAAATAGATTTTGAATTTACAGTTGAACGTGAAGATTTATCCTATCAATTACCATTAAACAAAGACATGGAAACGACTCTTAATAGGATTACCGAGTTAGAAAACAAACTTCAAACTTCAAAAAATAAAAATAAAGTTCAAGCAACACAAATACGCAATTTAGTCTCTTATATAAACAGTTTAGAAAAGGAATTAAAAGAAAAGGAGGGCAAAAAATAAATGATGGAATTAAAAATACCTTTAATAAGTGAAGAAGATAGACAAAAGCAGTGGGACAATTTAAAACCTAACGACAAATTAATCAGTGTTACTACTGGCGGTTGGGATAATGATTATTATTTTAAAAATCATATCGTAATTAAAAAAACACCAACTGGGAGTATAAGGCTAGATAATGGTGATTTATTGAAAAGTTTTATATCACGTTATTATATTCCCACTATTGAATTGAAAGAGTTTATAGAAAAAACTAGACTTGAAGCAAAGGTTTTACAATTATTATTCGAAGTAGACAGAAATAAAAGAAAATTTAAAGCTAATATGAGCTATGAAGATGCTTTAAGGCTGTTAGAAACTTTAACTAAAGTAAATAACAGGATAGTTTAAAAATATATTTCCACTTTAGGAGGAAAATGAGTTATAATAAAAACATGCCAATAAAAAAATAAATCACCTATGGGCAATAGGTGATACTAAGAAGTTAAATATATTCACTTGCGAAAACTACTTATCTCTATTATATACTATTTTAAAGATAAGTATACGGGTAAATATAAAAAACTTCTTGGAAATCAATTCTAAGGAGGAATCTAATAATGAATCACAGTTTTAATGTTGATATTGCAGTTAAATATGGTATAGAAGAAGCCATAATATTAGAAAATATGTATTTTTGGTTAGAAAAAAATAAGGCTAATAAAAAGCACTTAATTGATGGGCATATTTGGACTTACAATAGTCAAGAAGCACTTACGATTTTATTCCCATATATGAACAGGTCAAAGATTCAAAGGGTGATGGTTAAACTAGAAAAAGAGGAACTTATATTAAGGGCGAATTATAATGAAAAAAAATACGATAAAACGACTTGGTATACTCTTACACCTCTAGGCTACTCATTGTTTAAAATGAACAATGCATTATTCAATATGAACAATCCATTGTCGCAAAATGAACAACCTATACCAGATATAAACACAGATATAAACACAGATAAGATATGGAGCTTATATCCAAATAAAAAAGGAAAGGCTTCTGCTATGAAATCTATTCCTAAGTTATTAAAAAGTATTGGATATGATAAGTTAGAAAAGTGTATAAGCAAGTTTGTTAAAGAAAATAAGAAAACTGATATTAAATTTATTCAATATGGTAGTACTTTTTTTAATGGTGGCTATATGGATTATATGGAAGAAACGAAAGAGATTGCATCAAAGCCAAAATTTGAAATAGTGGAGGGTGGATATCTTGAGTAGTGAAATAGAAAAAATTGAGGACATAAAACAGAAGTATGGTCAACAAGCGGAGATAATAATAGCAAATGGTTTAAATTTAGTTAACAAGGGCAAAAGCTATAGATGTCCAAACACAGTAGCACATAGTCATGGTGACAAGAATCCTAGTATGAGTTGGGATAGGAAAGCATTACAGTTTCATTGCTTCGGTTGTGGCATGAACATTGACCTCTACGGATATTACAGAGAACACCTTAATTATTCACATCAAGAAATTATAAGTGAGTTACTAGGTGCTGAGGATTATAAAAAAACTTCTATGCAAGTAAATAGAGACACATTCACAGACCATTTAAAAAAGGTAGCTAGTATTACCGATGAATGTATTCAATATATAGGCAAAAGAGGTATTACACCAACAACAATAAATGAATTTAAATTAACCTCATATGAGGGTAAAATAGCATTCCCATATATTAAACACGAAACTATAATAGGCTACAAAACAAGAAAACCTATTAAAAACCCTGGCAAACCTAAAATGGGTAGCATAACAGGCTCTAAACCATATTTATTTAATTCTCAAAATATAGAAGTGGGCTCAGAATTAATAATATGCGAGGGCGAATTTGATTGTATGGTTATATCACAATGTGGGTATAAAAATGTAGTTAGTGTAGGAGCAGGAGCAGGATCACTAAATGTTTTAATTGAGCAATCAAAAGAATTTTTAAATAAATTTGAAAGTTTAATTATTGTTTCTGATAATGATGTTGCGGGCACTTCAATGGATAAATCATTTATTGAAATATTTGGAGAAAAGGCAAAACTAATAGATAAGAAATTATATTCTCATAACGATATAAACGAGGAATTTATATTTTTCAAAGAAGAGAAGATAATTAAAATAATTGAAAGTGGTCGATTTAAAATCGAGGGGCGCAGAGACTTAGACAAAACTCCATATAAAGGGTTAGAATCTAAAACTGGTAAATATGTACCTACAGGAATTACAACAGTTGATAACGCTATCAATGACTTAGCACCAGGGTGTGTTACTTTAGTTACTGGCAGAAGTAACGGAGGGAAAACTACATTTACAAAACAAATAATGGCAAATGCAATAGACAAAGGCAATAAAGTTTATTTGATAAGTGGCGAGGGTGACCAGGAAGTATTAATAAATGAGTTATACCAATGTGTAATAGGCAGAGACAACAACGCTTATGATTGTATCAAGATTAATAAAAGATTCCACAAAGAGCCTAAATTAGAGGTTTTAACCGCATTACAAGAGTGGCACAAAGGAAAGTTTACTTTATTTAATAAAGGTGAATCAAAATTAAAGACTATGGAACAATTATTCAAAATGGTTGAAAATGAAATTAAATTAAATAAAATTGATTTAGTTGTAATTGATAATCTTATGTCAATATTATCTTCACAGGCTAGCGAGAAATTAGAAGCACAAGCCGATTTCGTTCAAAGATGCCACGACCTAGCAAATACTTATAATACTCATATAATTTTAGTTTTACATCCTAATAAAACTTATAAAAAAGGTGATGATATGGATTTTGAGCAAATTTCTGGCTCGTCTGATATTGCTAATAAAGCTGACAATATATTAAGTGTTATAAGGGAATACGATAAAGAGGAAATAGACCAGGGCATAAACGGGAAAATATGTGTGTTAAAAAATAGATATTACTCAGACTTACCTAAAATTAATATTCATTTTGAAAGTTCGACAGGGTTATTGCTTGAAATTAACGAGAATACAAACAAATGCGAAACTTATAATTTTGGATGGAGAAAACATTTAGATGGCAAAAAGAAAATGGCACTTAATACTCAATATGCCAAAGAAGTAAAAGAGGTTGAAGAATGTCCATTTTAATTGATGATCTAAAACGTGCGTACAATGTATTAATAGCCAGGGAACACAAGGCGGAAAAGTATCTTGAAAACGATAAAGTGCCACAAGAGACTCGAGACAAATGGTTACCAGAGTTTGAAAAGATAACTATTTTATTAAGTGCTTTAATGCGCAGATACAAAGTATTGACAGGACATGAAATGGAGATTTCAGAGGTATTGAATGGCTTTAGTTAAAAACCGGTTGATTGATTTATACTATAGAAAATATAGTGATGATAAAAACAAAGTATTGAATTTATTAATTTTGGTAGTTATGAAAATATGAGGGGGATATTATGGAAAACTATACATGCAACATTTCTAAAGGATTTGATAAAGCAGAATTTAACAAGGTAATTGAAGCTTTAAAACCTAAACAAGTAATATTTACATCTGATGAAAAAGTATATAACGAATTGATTAAATTACCATATATGAATGAGGAATGTTTAAAATTATGTGATTGGGTAAAAGGCACATATGTTGTTGATATGGAGAAAATGAGAAAAGCTACTTTAAAACCATTTCCATTTATGAGGGGGATAATATGAGAGAAATTAAATTTAGAGCATGGATTGAAAATAATGAGGAAATGTGTGAAGTTGTTAGTCTGCAAAGACCTCATGTGGTGGTTAGTTGTATTGATAGAAGCACAGTGTATATGAGCATGCAACAACCAATGACACAAAAATTATTAAAATTGGATAAAGTTAAATTAATGCAATATACAGGTTCGAAAGATAAAAACGGAATTGAAATATATGAGGGTGATATTATAAAAGGAACTCATTTGTTTGTTAGTAGATTTGACAATCAATCAAAAAAAGTAAAAATGAACAACGGAATAATATGTTTTAGCTTGTATGGCTTTAAAATAAATATTGATAAAGGGGAACATTTATATATTTTAAGTGACAATGATGTAATAGAAGTTATAGGAAATATATATGAAAATAAAGATTTGATAAAATAACTTTAAACCTCACTTGATTGTGGGGTTTATTTTTATGCAAAAATATAAACAAATAGTAACAAAAATTAACCTACTCCATACTATAAAGTATAAGTAATATGAAAGGCTTAAGCATGGATAAGAACTTAAAAATATATGTATCTTTTAAAAAGACAGAACACGAATTATACCGATTTATAAAAAGTAAAGGTGATTACAGTAATTATGTTAAAGATTTAGTTAAGGCAGATATTAAAAAGAGTTAAGACAATCCAATATATATACAATACGCAGCACTTACCCAACAAGCTATCTCACCAACAGTTAATATTAAAATCATATCTATCACCATCCTTAATATTATTATGTCCTCATTTCTAATAATTATGCGGAGGTAAAGAATGTTACCAGAGTTATTACTAGTTCAGAAAATATTAGCTTTTTCGTTAGCTATTCCACTTACGGACACGGCTTTAAAGTTAAAATATAGTAAAAAACAACTTGGAACCGCTTATATAGGCAAAAGAAAAGAGATTAAAAACTATTTAGGCAATGACGGAATTAGAATAAGCAAAAAATATCAACTTAATAGTGATGCAATGTATGAGCATATCGCAGTATTTGGGAAAACAGGATCATATAAATCTAGTGGTTTGTTTATTCCTAATTTACTATCAAACGATTTGCCATTATCAAGCATAATAATCTCAGACGTAAAAGGCGAATTATTTCAATTAACCTCAAATTATCAAAAAAATGTATGTGGTAGAGAAATTAAAGTGTTTTGTCCAATGAATCCTGAACGTAGTATTGGCATTAATCCATTGGAAATATGTAGAAATTTTTCAGATGTTAATAATTTAGCACAAACTATATTAAATAATGCGGACAAAGGCATAAGCGATAAAAGTAGTGGCGGTGCCGAGTGGCTGATATTAAGCAAACCTCTTTTAGTAGCCGTATTGCTTTATTGTAGGCACATAGGAAATGACCAATGCAATATTACCACCGCTTTAGATTTAATTGTTACACATAGCAACTACGACTTAGAAATGCTATTCCAGAACACTACTACAGAGATACAAGACCAGTGGGGCATATTTAAAATGAGTTTGAACGCTAAAGGACTTGAAAGTAGTATCAAAACAACTCTAGCAAGTGCAATGCAATCCTTTAGTGATTTTAAAATAGCATCCACAACGTCTAGGAACGAGTTTGAGCCAACAGAATTACGAAAGCGACCAATTGCACTATACATTATCAATAGTGAGACACAAGCCGATTACCTTGCTCCATTAATGGCTACAATATTTAGTCAATTGATAAATTTTAACTTAGAGTATTTTGACAAGGACAAAAAATGTCTACCTATATTTAATTTTTATGATGAGTTTTGCAACCTCGGAGTAATTTCTGGAATGAATCATATTATAACCGCAGCTAGGTCAAGAAAATTTAGTTTGATTTTATGTATACATGATATTCGCCAACTATTCAGACTCTATGGTCAAGACCTCTCCTTTACTATGGTAAATAATTTAACAATAAAAGTGGTGTTACCTGGATTATCAGAGCCAGTTACTATTGATTACTTAAGTAAAATTTGTGGAGACACAGAGGTCAGAGTAGAGACCCAAAGTAAAACAGGAGATAAAATTACAGTATCAACTATTAGACAGGCGAAAAGGCTTTTTACAGATAGTGAAATAAGATGTTTAACGGATAAAACTTGTATTGTAATTGTAAACAATAAGCAAGTTGTGGTGGATGATTTGAATATATATTTTGATAATTACGAATATGAGGGGCGAGTTATAAAACAGGTGGCTTGGTGAAACCTTATGAAAACGTGCGAAGCACGTCATTAGGAGTAGTATGTTAATTTCTTTTCTTTTACCTTTACTTACCAATTTCACAAATTATTTTAAGGAGGGAAATATTGTTAGAAATATTGGGTTATTTTGGTTATAGTTTGTTAGGGTTTGGAGTTGGTGGAATTGTATTCAAGGGAGTAGACAAAAAGGCTATTATAGAAAAATTTAGAAAATTTAAAAAAGTAAAAGATGATGAAACTATACAATTTAAAGAGAGTTTACAAGCTAATGTTATTGGTATTCAAGAATTAATTAAGGACAAAACAGAGTTAAGCAAATTATATAATCGTTCTATTAGGAATATTGAGTTAAAAGACAATGAATTATTACAAATTCAACAGGAAATAGAGCAACTTACAATGCAAATTAAACTTGATAAAAAGCCACAAAAGGCAGAAAAAGAGAGTTTTGAAACATTCTTAAACAATAAATAGGGGGATATTTTGGACAATGTAGTTGGAGTTGATAATAATATTTACGTAGGTGATGCCAAACAAGTAAATTATAGAAGTAGTGGGCAACCAGTTCAATATGCAATACTTAGAATAGATCGCAAATTCTATAATTTAGAATCAGTTGAAGTGTGGGAATATCACATGGAACGTGAGGGTCAAGTTGAAAATGCAGACTCTACAAAAACTTATGAAAATAGAATACTTATAGGTGATGGAAATATATACGAAAATCTTAAACAACACATTGAGGGTGTATGGAAACGTAAGGATAGTTGCATTGCAAGAGATATGGTGCTTACGACAAGTCCTGAGTTCATGCAGACATTATCTAAAGCAGACTTTGAGAAGTGGCTCACGATTAATGTAGAGTGGCTTAAACAAAGTTATGGAAATAACGTAATATATGCGGTTCTACATTTGGATGAGACTACCGCACATATACACGTATTATTAAGTGTTGATTATACAAACGAGAATGGTAAAAGAATAATGTCTAATAAGCGTTTCTTTGATGGTAAAGCAATGTTAAGTGAACTACAGACCAATTATGCCAACTGTATGATAAAAGGCTTTAAATCGCTTACTAGAGGGTTAAAAGGTAGCAAGGCTTTTCACTTTGATGTAAAAAAATATTACCAATTATGTGCCGAGAAATTAGACGAAAAGAACATTGAGAGTATCATGGCAAAAGCTAAAAACAATGAATTAACAGAAATCAAACTTAAGGAAACTAAACGAACTCTTACCGCTTATAAAAACTACCAGGTGACTACGGATGCAGAAAAAGAAAACTATAAGCAGCAGAACATCAAACTCTATCAAAACCTTAAGAATATGCAAAAGGAAAATGAAATGTATCATAAGGGAATTGAGACCCTAGCTGAATATTATAAAATTCCTGCTAAGAATATTGAAAAGGTTCTGGAATATTGTAAAGAAAAATCAATTGAAAAGGAGCTATAAATGTTTAAATCTAAATTAAGTAAAGAAAATAGTTCTCTTAAATCAGAGCTTTTATTGACTAAAAAGGCATTAAATATATATAAAAATGATCAACAGGAATTTTGGAATATTAATTATTTAGATTTTAAAGGTGAAGTTATTGAAAGTATTAAGTTTAAAAGCGAAAAGGAGTTTGAAAAGGAAATAAGAGAATCAAACAATATAGGCAGACCTATTGATTATCAATTAGAAGGGGAGCTTGAGAGGTGATGGATAGTGCTTTAATGCTTGAAAATGTATACCATAAGATAATGTTAGCTAATTGTAAAACGGATGAAGCTAGTCAGTGGGAAATTTCAAGGCATACTCTTATGAGTGAAGCTATAATTGAGAGTTGTAATTATTATGGAACACGTAGAGTTTCACACGAATCAGAATCAGAACGTGAAAGGTGATTTGGTACCGACATCAATGTCGGGAGCAAACTATTAAAATAGAGCTGGGAGTACTTATATAGCCATTCATACCGTAAGGCATTGTGTAGATTTTGCACTTTGCTTTTTTTTATTGGAAAAGCTTGTATATTTCCACATATAGGCGAAACAAGTGTTGACAATAGGAACGCATAAGAATATAATAGTATATATAAGGAGGTGACGAAATGAGGATTAAAGCCAACTACACTATAGATGATGAATTGAAAAAAGAGTTCGATAAACTTGCAAAAGAAAATGCTTTAAATCGTAGTCAATGGTTACAAATTAAAATGAGAGAATATATAGACAGTTTCAAAAAGTAAAAAGTCCACATCTTGGGGAGACGTAGACGGTTTGGCGCTTATGAAAATAACTAACTTTAGTATAACATTGTATCTATGAATATTCAACAGGAGATGAAAGGTAATTATGGATAATAATAATGGTAGTTTTAAAAGTAAAAGGGTTTATTTTTCCCAAGTAAGTAATCATGCAATAAGAGATAATGAATTAAGTATGAAAGCAAAAGGTTTATATTCTTTAATTCAATCTTATATAACAATAGAAAATTTTATACTGTATAAAAATACATTAAAAAAACAATGCAAAGAAGGAGAAAAGGCTTTTGAGAGTGCTTGGAAAGAATTAAAAGTTAGAGGTTATCTTCTACAAGATAGGCATAAACACAGTAACGGAACATTTTATTATGAATATGAGTTGCTTGATGAAGTCCATAACCCTAAAACGGAGGGTGTGGATAATGCACTATACGGAGAAGGGGGTGTATTTATTAAAACTAACTTAACTAATACTGATTTAAATAATATTGAAGAGTATACATCATCAGAGGATGACGTCACATTTATAAACATTTATAGGGATTTCTTTTATGATAAATACCATAGAGAACACATGCAGATTAAACAGACAAATTATGATGATATAAAAGAATGGATTAATACATTAATGGAATATGGAATAGAAGCTGATGAATTTGAAATGCAGACTAAAATACATTTCTTAACTTTAGCAAAACAAAACAATGGAAATATATTGAGTTTCATGGAATCTAGTAGCAGATATTTTGAAGTTGCTAGTCCAAAACAGTTAAGGGAGGGTTATTAGCAATGGATTTATATAAACAAATTAATATTGTAAAAGCTACTTCATATGATTTTAACGCAAAATGTTGTGAATTAACTGATAGAAAAAAAGTTTCAAAGATGTTAAGTAGATATTCTAGGAGAAAATTAAAACAAGAAATAAATAAAAATATGGAGGGAAATATATGAACGATTTAAAAAGAAGACGAATTGAGAGAGAAATTAAACTTTATAAAGGATATATACATGATATGGACACAGAGAGAACTACTAAATTCTACAAGCATAAAATTAGAATGTTAAGAAAAATATTGAATTATTAAATTAATTTTAGGTAACTGAAAGATATAAGGGAGGGTATTAATAATGAAAGAAAAGCTAGAAGAAATATTAAAAGAATATGATAGCATGTCAAGAAATAATAGTTCACTTGTAAAATGCTTAGAAGAAGTTGAAAAAGTTTTATATGATAATAATATTTGTAGTGATGATGATAAAATTATACGAATAGAGGAATTAATACAAGACTTTCAAGTACCATTTTAAGCACCATATAAGCCACCACAGACACTTTAAATAAGGAAAGGTAGAATAAGAGAGGGAGGGTATTAAAATGGTTGAGATACACATGAAAGATGGGGATATATACGAAGCAGAAAATATATTCTATTGTGGAGATAAAGCTTATGTAATAGGCGAAGATAAATATAAAGGCATATTTAATATATCAGAAATTAAAGAAGTCTTTAAAAATGGTAGAAATATTACGCAATAAAATAAATTTATGGATATAGTTGTAAAATACTATATCCTTTTCTATTTCATTTTAACATAAGATATAGTAGAGTATTAAAAGAGGTGAGCGAATAATGAAAAAGGATGAATTTAATTTATTAGAAACAATGGAGCAAGTAGGTTATTTTAATAGTTTACTTGCGGAAGGTCAAACATTAACACAAATAACGCACTCCCTGGATATAGGAAGAACGACAATAGCTAGAAATTTTAAGAAGATCAGCTATGCGTATAATTCTACAACCAAGCAATACGTTGAATCAAATGTAACACAGAATTTAAAAGATAACAATAGTCCAAAAATTGACAGTAATAAAAAACTAGCCAATAGACCAGACCACAAACTAAAAGATAGACCAATGTTCAACATACCTATTAAAACTAGTCTAAAAGCTACTACAAAGGCTTTTAATGTTGTTATGGATAAAGTACTAGTTGATAAAATTGATAAACTAGCGAAAGCAAAGGGCGGATATTCTAGGAATCAAATCATAAATAAAATGGTAGAGTTTGCTATAGATAATATGAATTGAAATATAAAAGCCACCGCATATTAAATGTAGTGGCTTTATCAATTATGATTTTGGTTTTTCTTTATGTTTAGTATTCGAATATATAATGATACCATCAACCTTTATGTAAATAACTTTATCTTTGTCCACCACTTCAAGTCCTCCCCTAGACTACGAACATCTATTCTTAGTTTACATCTTGCTTATACGCATAGTCAAATAAAAAAAGGCACTATATAAGTACCTTTTTCGACATAATGTTACATATGATAATCAAATCCCATTTCTTTTAATTGTTCAATTAACTCTTTAACTTCTGAAAACGGTCTATCTTTTAGTGGAATATTCTTGTCAACTGCAACTTCAATTTCGTGTGGTTTGTTATATTTATCATATAATGTAGTCTTAATTAGTGTAGCGTGTTTAATATCTGTAGTTCCAGTTAAGTATTCGGTTGTTACATCAAAGTATTCAGCAATTTTAGCCATATTATAAAGGCTTGGAAGTCTCATGCCATTCATTTCGTAATTATTCAATGATTTATAAGCCACATTTATACCATATTTATCAAACAGAATTTGGGAGAGTTCCATTAATGTTAAATTATGATCCTCGCGCAATCTCTTAAGTCTCCTACTAAATATACTTCTTAATTCCTCGTCACTATTAATCTTATTCATATCATTTCTCCTTATATTCTTTTTAAAGTTCTATATATACATTTTTATACAATTAGTATCTACTTATGTAAGTCATACTAATTATAGTTTACACTAAAAGTTCAAAAATGTTACAAAAATATGAAAAATAAATTTTAAAAGAGGAAATAAAAAATAATTTGAACTTTAGGTGGAAAATAGGAAAATTCTTCTTGACGAGTTCCACTTTAAGTGCTATTATTAAGTTATGGAAAACATATGAAACAAAGAGAGAAGGTGGAAAGGTGAAAAGGAATCAATTAATACGAGCGAGAAAATCAAAAATGCTAACACAAAGCGAAGTTGCCGAAAAAGTTGAACTTACAGTAAGCGGTTATCGAAAGATTGAATATGGAGAGCGAAATCCTACTTTAAAAACAGTTAAGTTATTGATTGAAGTTTTAGATATTGAAATAGAAATGTTATAAGGGGGAAGTTAATGGATAATTTAAAAATTTACAACGAAACCAGAAAAGTACCTAAAGAAGCGCAAAAGGAAATCAAGGGCGGTAGAATGAGTGGCAAAACCGATATAAACCCAATGTGGAGATTGAAAATGTTAACAGAACAGTTTGGACCATGTGGAATCGGTTGGAAATATGTAATTGCTAAACAATGGCTCGAAAAAGGTGGTAAAGATGAAATAGCAGCTTTCGTAAATATAGAGTTATTTATAAAAGTAGATAATGAGTGGTCAGATGCAATCCCTGGTACTGGCGGAAGTTCTTTCGTAGCATCAGAAAAAAACGGATTGTTCACAAGTGATGAATGTTTCAAAATGGCTATGACGGATGCAATTTCTGTTAGTTGTAAGGCTTTAGGATTTGGAGCAGATATATATTGGGATAAAGATTCTAGTAAATATGATAAGCCACAAGGCAATATAGTAACATTGATAGATGGTAACAAAGTAAAATCAATAAAAGTTTTAGCAGACAAAAAAGGTGTAAAAGAAGCTGCTATATGTGCTGCTTATAAAATTACAAAATTTGAACAGATGGATTTTAATAACTGGAAATTAGCAACTGATAAATTAAACTTGAAACCAGACCATAAAGCTAATCCACTTGAAGGTGTAATTTAATAAAAAATAGGGGGAATTAATAATGTTAGAACTAGAGGTTAAACAAATATTATCACCAGTAATAAATTCAAATTTTGATTTAGTAAAAGTAGAGTTAACGGAATCAATAAAGAAATATAAAAACTTAATAGTTACATCAGAAGGATTAAAAGGTGCGAAAGCAGATCAAGTTACATTATCTAAAATGGAAAAGAAAATAGACGATTACAGAAAATTAGTTAAAAAAGAAGTAGAGAAACCAATTAAAGAGTTTGAAGGAAAATGTAAAGAACTAATAGGGTTAGTTAGCGAAGCAAGAGTTCCACTAAAAGCTAGTATAGAAGTATTTGACGAAGCAGAAAGAGAAAAGAAAAGGTTAGTGGCTACAGAGTATATAAATAAGACCATTGTAGACCTCCTACTCAACGATAAGCATAGCGTTCAACTAATTATACAAGATGATTATACTAACGTTGCTATGACCGCTAAGAAGATAAAAGAGGATATAGAAAAGAGGGGTTTACTCCTACAACAAGCGCAACAACAAGAAGCCGAAAATTTACAGATTATAAAAGATACTATTGAAAATGTGAATCGTGGAATTGATGCAAAAATATTATTGGAGGATTTTCAAGAACAGATAGATAGGGATATTGAAGTTAGAACTATTTTATTCAATATCAATATAAGAGCCGAAAGAATCAAAGGAAATGAGTTGAAGGCGGTAGCAGATAAGGCAGCTAAAGCAGAAAGAGAAGTTCAAGAGAGAATCGCAAAGGCAGAACGTGAAGCGGTTATAAAGGCTCAAAACTTAGATAGGATTGAGAGAGAACTAAAAGAAGAAAAAGAGGAAACCGAAAGATTGAGATTAAAAGCTATTGAAGATGTTGAAATTGCAGAAAGAAATAAAGCTACTGAAAAATTAGAGCAAGAAGCGAAATTGAGAGAAATGGCTAGAAATATTAATGTAGAAGCAAAAGAAACTCCTATTGAAAAAATGTATTTCTTTGAATCAAGAATTGAGGGAACACTTCAACAAATTAAAGACTTAAGCCAGTTCTTAAAAGATAATAATTACAAATATGAAGCTACTAATAAAGGATTAATTTAAAATAAAATTGGGGGGGGGGATATTAATGGTATTTATTGATAATCACATATCACACGACAATGATGCAGTAATTAAATGTGGGGAAGAAATGATTGATAATGGCGGTTTTGATTATAGGGTTTTGACGATAGGCGAAGGAGCCAATACATTTATAAACAAAGAACAGGCAGAAAAGGTATTTGATGTACTAGATAAGAACTTGCATAAAACGAGTTATTCTGATTTACAAGACCAAGTATTTAGTTTACAACAAGAATTAGACGATAGCAGAGACTTAGTACAAAGGCTTGAAGATAGTCTACAAGAGAATTTCGCATAAAAAGACCCTCGCCAAAGGGTCAATTAAAAAGTTGGGTGATTTTGCAGTTATCCAACTTCATTATAAATAAAGTGAGGTTAAAAGTAAATGAAAAATTCTAGTAGATTAAACTATATAAGATATTGTAAAAGAAATGGATTAAAAGCAACTATAGAAGGATTAAAAATGTGGAGTGTGATGTGCATATGACTAGTGAAATACAAATTAAAATGTATATGGAAGAATTTAAAGTGGATAGAATTACCGCAATGGCAGGGATTGAAGAATTTTTAGATAAGTTTGAGGAAGAATTGAGAGATACGCAACAAGATTTGGTTAATAGTACACATTAGGACGTAGTTTGAGAATATGGCGAAATAAAAGGAGTGATTATTTTGGAAAGTGAAATATATAAAAAACTTGAAATACTTAAACAGGAAGAACTAAAAGAAATTAAAACTATAAAGGAAATATTTTCTTTACAGAGAGGGCAATTGAGAAGACAGTGTCCTCACAAATATGATGATGGTAGCAATGCATTAGAAATGGCAGGTCATCCTTGGCACACAGGATGGGATAAATGCTTGATTTGCGGAACGTTTATAGAAACAAATGAATATGGTAGGGGCAAATATTTGAAAGTTGTATATGAAAGCGATATGGGTCGTTTTGATGGTTTGACAAGAGGTAAAACTTATATTGTTATTGACCAAACAGAAACTCAGTATGTAGTTAAAAATGATTTAGATGATAATAGCACTATTCAAAAAGGTAAGTTTACAGTATTGAGTTAATTCATAATACAAAAACATTACGAATAAAAGGGGGATGAAATGAAAATTACTATGGGAATCTTAAAAGAGATGAACGTTTTGCATGATGAAGGAGCAACAATAAAAGAGTTAATGGCTCGATATGATGTATGTATAACGACAATAAAAAGATATTTGTGGCATAAAAGGTTAGAATCTAATAAATGTTTAACTGATGTTGAAGCTAAAGCGTTGAATAGGGAATACAACAAAGGTGCAACTATGGAATCGTTAGCAATTAAGTATGGAATTTGTAGGAGTACAGTACATTCTTATATTAAAAAAACAAGGCTAACAACCGCTATTACTAATAAGATGATAAAGAAAATAAATATTACTTATAATCGAGGGGTTACAATGCGTGGAGTGTCTAGGGAATTGGGATTAAGTCTCACAACAGTTTGCAAATATGTAACAGATAAAAGAAAACAAGGGGTTAGGGTAGCGTGAAAACTACAACTAAGCTAATAGAACGTATCAACGAGGTTTATAACAAAGGTTATGATATGACTATGACCGCAGAAATGTTAGGGTGTGGGCGTACTATAGTAGCTAATTATGTTAGGGAGCCAAGACCGAAGAACACTAAATTTGAATTAATAGGAGGAGAAAATGAAAGACGATAAGAAAAAAGTTCCGTTTGATGAAAATGGAAATATAAAATGTACTGATTGCTGCAAAGATTGTCAACTATTTGAATGTCCTGCAAATGAAACAAGGTGTCAATAGTACAGAATATGAGAATAATACGACATTGAAAGGAGATATTAAAATGGAGAATGAAATGAATTTTTGTGAATATTGCGGAAAGATAATAACAAGCAAAGAAGATATATTTTTAGGTTCTTGTAAACAGTGCCAAACTCATTGTAGTAGTTGCAAATGTGAAACAACAGGAGAAACAACATATGATGGATTGTGTGAAGATTGTGAAGAAGAAAGACTTGAAGAATTAAGGGATATGGATGAGGATAACGAAGAGTAATTATTGTCGTACTTCAAAAATATGTTGCAACAAGGAGGAAAAAGTTGGTCAATGATTTAGTACACAATTACACCGCTTTAGTATCGTGCATATACAACTCTAAACTATGTGTGGAGCAATCTTTAGTAGCACAGGGTGTAGTTATAGCAATCCCTAAAGTAAGCAAATTAGAGAACCATATAGAGGATATTAAACGCCAATATTTAATAGAAAGATACTCTACAAAACAATTAGCGTCCGAATACAAAGTAGGGTTAACAAAATTAAGAGAATTTTTTCTTGAACATGATATTAATGCAAGAAGCACAGGAAACAAAGAGATTAAAAAAATAAGAAAGAGGGTAATTAATAATGAATAAAGTAGTATTAGTAGGTAGATTAACTAAGGATCCGGAATTAAAATTTGCACAAGGCACTGGCACTGCGGTAGCAACATTTACAGTTGCAGTAAATAGAAGATTTAAGAAAGAAGGTCAACCAGAAGCGGACTTCATACCAGTAGTTCAATTCGGCAAGTCAGCAGAAGCCACCGCCAATTACATGACTAAAGGTAAGCTAATAAGTGTAGCGGGTTCAGTTCAAACAAGGAACTATGAAGCAAAGGACGGCACAAGAAGATATGTAACTGAAGTAATTGCGGATGAAGTTGACTTTTTAGAATGGGGAGATAAAAAAGAAGATAATCAAAACGCAACGCAAAGAGAAAATAAGCCTTTGCATGTAGAAGAAGTGGATTCCTCAGACATTCCGTTCTAGCAGAAATAACCAAATAATATATTTTTTAAATTAGTTTCCACTTAAAGTTCTAAAATGGTAAAAAGTATGATATAATATAAATAAGAAGTAATTGATTAGCTAACTGGCTTAAATGTCGGTTAGCATAATTTTAAAAGGGGGAATTAATAATATGAAATCAGCAGGAAATGTTAAAAAAATTGATAAGTTAGGCAGAATAGTTTTACCGATTTCGCTTAGGAAAGCATTGGGACTAGCCATTGGGGACTCTTTAGAAGTATTTACAGAAGGTGAAAACATTATCTTAAATAAGTACGAGCCAGGTTGTACATTTTGTGGTGAAGCTAGTCAAGTAGACCAATTCAAAGGCAAAAACATCTGTATGGCTTGTTTTATGGAATTGCAAAAATAATATTTTTTTAGGTACATATCCACTTAAAGTGGAAATAACCCACAGGTTGGGGATAAGAGGTGCATAACTTGAATATCAAAACATTAGTAATTGAAGCACATGAAAATGCGGTTAACCATGGTTTTTGGGAGGATATAGCAGACCTACAACTATTAAAGACTAGATTCTCACATCCTGCATTTAAAATTGATGTAAACGCTCTTAGCACAAGATTGATGTTAATAGTTGGTGAAGCAGCAGAAGCACAAGAAGGATTAAGAAAAAATGATAGAGATAATTTTCAAGAGGAATTAGCTGATATATGCATAAGAATATTTGATTTATGTGGCGGTTTAGATGTTGACTTGGAAAAGCAGATTGAAAGAAAAATGGCAATTAATAAGGAAAGACCATATAAACACAATAAATTATTTTAGGGGGATATTATGGATCAAGTAATTATAAGAGTAGATAAACAGGATTGGGATATAAGGGATTGCAATAAGAGTGCTAGATTACAGTATTACAACACTTTAAGTAAAGGCGAAGTTGTTTCATTACTCGAAAAATATGTTGTTGATGAATTTGGTCAGAAATAATGGAAGGGTATAAGCCATGTGTTAAATGTGGCTTGAACTACTCAGAAAGGCATCACATAATTTATAAAAGTTCTGCGAAATATATGGAGTTTATACCTATTAACATAATTTACTTATGCCGTGAACATCATAGGGGAAACCATTCACCACATAAAAACGATAAAATCAATAAGCAATACAAATTAGATTTTCAACGTAAATTAGAGAGTTTATTTATAAAAAGCAATTATAACGAGTTGGAAATATCAGAAATATTAGAAGTAAACATAAAAGAAGTAATGAGAATAGTTAAAACATTAAAATATTATGAAGAAGGTTACAGAACAAGAGAACTCATTAAAAGGTGTCTAGGGGGAATGTTTTATGATTAGGTTAGTAGTACAAGGTGAACCAATTGCAAAGGCTAGACCGAGGTTTAGCAAAGGACATACGTACACTCCAAAGAAAACACAGGATTATGAGAAGCTAATAAAAGAAACATTTATAAGAAGTGGTCAAATTATGGAAACTGGAACGCTTGAAGCTACCATTAAATGTTACTTTAAAATACCGAAATCCGCTACTAAAGGTAAGTTGTTAGCTATGCAACATAATGTAGTCAGACCAACTAAAAGACCCGACCTGGACAATATCATAAAAGGCATACTGGATGGATTGAACGGACAGGCATACAAAGATGATAGTCAAATAGTACAGTTAACCGCAGCAAAATATTATTCAGATATGCCAAGGGTTGAAATAATGATAAGTGAGGTGTCTATTACATGATACCCAGGGGGAGTATGAATCTATTAGAAATCGAGAAAAGAGCGAGAATAATCGCAGATGAACATTGCACAATGATGGATAAAAGGCTTGAAAGTAGTTTAAGGTCGGCACTTGGAAATAAGCGAATAGGAAAAGCAAAGCAAGAAATTATCGTAAACGAGTTTTGTGACCTCATGTTAGGGGTGAAATAATGAAGATAAAAGCTAGTGAAATGAGAATACAATATGATTCTAGCATGCACATTGAAATAGTAATAGGTGGAACTAAAGATTATACAATGTCTGATATAGACAAGGTTAAAGATATAGTTTCGGATGGAAAAGAATTATCAGTTGAAATCAAACAGTACAGATATAAAAGGTCACTTGATAGTAATGCGTATATGTGGTTACTTTTAAATAAAATGGCTGCAATACTTCATACCACTAAAGACGAATTGTATATAGAGGTTTTAAGCCGATATGGAGTGTTTACACACGTTATAGTTAAAGAGAATGTTGTTGAAAGAGTAAAAGCTGAATGGAAATCAGTTAGGGAGTTAGGACCAGTGACTATAGGCGGTAGAGTTGGGGCCCAGTTACAATGTTTCTTTGGGTCCTCGACCTACGATACTAAAGAAATGTGTACCTTAATTGAGGGAGTTGTGAGTGAAGCTAAAGAATTAGGAATAGAAACATTACCGCCATATAAATTAATGATAATGAAGTCAGAGTGGGGAGTGAAGTAGTGGAACTTATAGAATTTATAAAAATGCGTGGAACTTACGGAATGGTATTTTACGATAAAAAGAAAAAGAAAAAAAATAGTTATTTCATACAGTTTTCATTTAAAGACATGTGGTTATATCCTCACAAAGAGCAAAGATTCAATAATGGTTCATGGTTATGCGGTTGGTTAGTATTTTACTTTGGGAATATCATAGCAAAATAAATAATAAATAGGAGGAAAGTATCATGGTTATTAAAATTTTAATCGGTGGTGCAATAATCAATGTATTATATGTGTTTTTGATGGTTCGACAATCGAGGTATAAGAAATGAAAAGCGTTAGAAATTCAATTAAGGACAAAGATTACAAAGGCATGGCAGAATGTACCGCAGCAGCTATATTTAATAGAAGAAAACATGAAAGTATGATAAAGGATAATCAATTTAAAGATTATGTTGCGGATAAAAGTAGAGCCGGAGCGGTTAGAAGGACTAATTTAGAGAACGAG